>MDTB01201460.1_pt1 | contig 25405 bp, 21 predicted proteins | sample 811161 | NCBI WGS metagenome assembly MDTB01 (sample SAMN05326650, study PRJNA326480) | marine metagenome | isolation source: seawater | place: Mediterranean Sea | collected 2009
GAAGTCCAAGGCAATGTCACATGGAACGTGTACCGAGTTGAGGCACGGCCCAATGACATCGACCTGCGGTTCATTGTCCCCCTTGTTAGTGGAATGGAAGGTGTACCAGGGGAACAGGGCACCCTCACTCAAACTGGCCTGGAACGAGATGGAATTCAACCCCACCGCACCTACTACTACATTTTCGCGCCAATTGACAGCGTTGGAAACGAGTTGCAAGCCGCAAATTATCCCTCTCCCAACATTGAGCGTGTCAACATCGACGATGACTGGTGGACCTACAACCAACACCTCATCCCTCCTGAGCCCGAACCCCCCGAACCACCGCTTGGCATTCCATGGTTGCAGAAGCTCAACGACGCCATGGGTGTTGAAGAATTCCAGATTGCAGGAGCCGCCTTGTTGGCCACGATTCTCTTGAACTTCATTCTCCTTCCTTTGATGCTGAAAAAGCGAAAGCGGCTCAAGCGAGTCCTTGAGGCTCGAAAGCGCAACAGCGCAGCCGCCATGACTGATTTTGACGACTTCTTTGAATGAGGGTTGGCGCGGCAGGGGAGATTCGAACTCCCGAGGTGAGACACCACTGGATTAGCAATCCAGCGCAATGGCCAGGCTATGCGACTGCCGCTCGCACGCCGTCCACCAAGGAACCTCACATCAACATGACGGTGTTCATTATTCTTCGCAAGGAAGCCAAGAACGGCTTACAGCGGACCCAAAAAGCCGAGGAAAGATGGTGGAATGAAGGAAATGACCACCAAGGAAAGGAACATCCATCCAAGGTAGAAGAGGCTTCTGAAAAACGACTTTGCAGCCTTTGGCATCCTTCCATTTTCATCAAATGGTTCGTGCGGATCGATGGACCAAACGGACTTGGCATACCACAGGGTGAGGCCACCCGATACGAAGGCCCAAAGAAGCGGGAGACCGGATTCAGGCCAGAAGCAAGGCACCGAGCCGAGGAGAAACAAAAGGAAACAGTAAATTTTGGATTGGAAGAGGGTGTGCTCTGCCCCTTTCACTTCATTCATCATGGGAATGTTGACTTTGCCGTATTCTCCCGAACGATAGAGGGCAAGGGCCCAAAAATGAGGCGGAGTCCAGAGGAAAATAAGGAAGAAGAGCATCCATGGGACAGGAGAACCAAGGTCCAGCATGTTGGCGTTGGCGATGGAGTCACCCGCAGCAGCGGCCCATCCAATCAGCGGTGGGGTCGAACCAGCGATACCACCAATGACGATGTTCTGAGGCGTCCGGCGTTTGAGCCACATGGAATAAACCAATACATAGAACAAGACCGAAAAAGCAGACCAAAAAGCAGCCTTGACGCTCACGAGCAGGAACAGACTTGAGCCGAGCAGAGCGATTGTCGAGCCAAAGAGCAAGGCGAAGCGAGGTGTTGCATGGCCCAAAGGGACCGGCCGATTCATGGTGCGACGCATGTGGGGGTCAATGTCAGCGTCGTACCACATGTTGATGGCATTGGAACCTCCAGCCGACAAGGTCCCTCCAACGACGGTGACCAGGATGACCCAAACGGTTTGAGACCATGTGCGCTCCAAGTCCATGACATCATAACGAGCGAAGGTGTCGTGAACAAGAATGGCGCAAATCGCCGTGATCTGGAGGAGAACGATAACCCTGAGTTTCATCAGTTGAGTCATCACCTTCAACATACCCGGATGAGGGGGGGGTTGAGTTGTGCTGGCCTCGCTCATTCTTGTTCACCCAGATGAGAGGGGCTCCTGTTCTGGTTTTTAGCAAATCGGACGGCGAACATCAAGAAGACCGAGGAAAGGAAGGCGGCAACTCCACCGACCAAATGAAGCAAAGAGAGCCATTCGGGGAAATCGCCAACCTTTGCAAAGACGATGTAGGAGCCTCCAATCATCACGTTGAGCATCCACAGCCCGGCGGTGATTTCAGCAAAACGAACCAATTCTGCACTTCCTGCCTTCTGTTGGGAAGCCATACGGAGGTTGCTCACACCCAAGACCAAGACCAATCCCACAACTAAGGCCCCGAAGCGATGAATCATTTGAATGAAAATCCCCGGTCCGTCCAAGGATGGCAAAAACGAGCCCTGACACTTTGGCCAGCCGTTCGGGAAACCAACCGAGCAACTTTGGTTGTATTGCCCACCAGCCGATGAAGAGACCCAGGCGCCAAGAACAAGCAGCAGACCCACGGCCGCCGTCATCGAATGAACCCGCTTGTATTGGGCGTCGAGAAAGCCCATGGGCGCCTGAAGAAAGGCCCATTCAGCCCCTTCAGCGATGCGCATGGCCATGAACTGCCACAGCAAGCTGCCGGTGAAAATACAAGCGAGGGAGAGATGGGCAGCAACGGTCCAGTCAGCGTTGTCATAATGAACGGTGACGGCTCCAAGAACGGCTTGAACCAGCAGCAACACAGCTGAAATTTGACTCGCCCGTACGACGGAGGAGCCGTACGTATCTCGTCGTGTTCTCATGAGGAATACATTGAGGAGGATGGGAACGGCGATTACACCGACCAACATGCGATGAAACCACTCAACGAAGATTTGGAACACCGTGTAGCGATGATCTTCCCCCCGGGAATCTTCCTGGTCAGGGTTTGCTTCCCAGTACGCAGCCTGTTCGTCCTCCGAGATGTCAAAGTGCCATGTGCCAAAGCATGTGGGCCATTCAGGACACGATTCTCCAGCGTCGTTGATTCGGATGGAACCACCCACCACAACGATGAGCAGTGCAAATACTGCAAGCATCAGCGGAAGGGTGGATGGACGGCGCCACCACGAAGGTTCCATGGTCGGGTGTGGGAGCAGACCCCTTTTGAACAAATGCCTCCCCCCCTGTGCATGGGTTGTCAACCTTGGCCGCTGCTCATCGCCGCCGTCATGGTGTTGAGCATCATTCCTGCATCAGCCAACCAGGTTGAAAGCGAAACACCCTCTTCAGAAGGCTCTTTGCTGGATGTAGCCTTCATGCCCACGACTTGCCTCGAAAACGAAACGTGTCATGCCCAGCGCCCGATTCACCTCATCGAGTACTTCAGCGCCGATTGGTGCGAACCCTGCGTTGAGGTTGGCGAAGCATTGAACGGCATAGCCAGCAACCAAACGGTCGTCCTACAGCACCACCCATCACCACAAGATATCACCTTTTTCTCCGACTCAAAGCAACGAAACGATGACGATTATCGGCTGCTTTTCCTCCCTTCCATCGTCCTTGATGGCACTCACCTGCTCACGGGAACCCGGCAAGCCATGGACCTCGTTTCAACCATGGAAAACAACTCCAATCAATGGCACGGGCTCGCCGATGTACGACTCACAAACAACACGTTGCATTGGAACGCATCCACGGATGGAACAGTGGTCGTATGGGCTGTGGCTCCGACGCCCCACGAAGCATCTGGGAAAATTCATCCATCGGTAGCCCACACACGCCTCAGCGCCAACGCCTCCAGTGGAGAAATGGCGGTCAATGCAACTGGCTTTCCTGCCAACACCTCGCTGATAATTCTCCTCGAGCAAGAGGGTGTTCGCAGCCTAACAGTGGCTTCCTTAGCCCCAACCGGATCGATGGAGCTTAACGATAACACGCCCGGAGAAACAACCGACTCATTGGGCGAATCAGAAGCTTATCTTCCCGTCTTGGTCGGGTTGTTTTTGGCCCTTATGCTCCTGCCCGCGTTCGTATCACATCGTCGCCTCATGAAAGCAAACCAAACCGAAAGCAGCAGAGAAATTGAGTCGGAAGAATGAGGTAGGTTCAAAAAGAGTTGGCAAGTGGGCGGTATGCGATACCTTCGCAGTTGATTGTCAATGGTCAAACCAGCACGCCAACATACCCGCTTTGAACGCGCTCGAATCATCGGTGCCCGCGCCCTCCAAATTGGAATGGGTGCCCCCCTCTACGCTACCGAAGAAGTCCTGCGTGCCCAATTCAAGGAAGAACTCGTTTCCCTCTACGGTTTGGAAGAAGCCAACATCCGCTTTGTTCTTGACCCACTCAAGATTGCGCTGTATGAGTATGAGAACCATCTCATCCCCATCGACATCGACCCTCACGAGTCGTGAGGCAAAGCGTTGGACATGAAGCCGTAGAAATCGGCTTCCGACACCTCAGGTAGGGCGTCTCGTTTGACAAGAAGCGTTCGAACCGCCCACAGATCAACAAAAATCCGGTACTTTGTGGTCGCATCCAAATAATCCACACCGCTTGAACCTCCCGTGCCCATCCTTCGTCCGATCATCCGCTCAACCATTCGAGCATGGTGCGTCCTGAACAGCAACATGGATTGCTCCAATTCCACAAAACTGTCGATGAGCCGACGAGGCCACGACAACAACGGAAGGTCCCTGTAGGATTCTATAAACAACAAGCCTGCTCGATGACGAATGGCCTCGCCATCCTTCAGGAGAAATTGCTCTGCACCAGAAACTCCTGCTTCGATTCGAGGACGAACCGTGGCTTCATCACCGTGCCCAATGGCGATCATGTGGGCTATCACGTGTTCACCGTGTTGGCGCATTGCTTCGAGGTGTTGGCCCACGTAATCGCGAACAGCATCAACATCACCTTCGCTTCCGGGGGACGAACCATGAATCGGCGTTCGGGATAGCCATGTCTCGAGCACATCGTTGAGTGAAGGTTCGTTGGTTGTGGTTTCAAAATCCTGAAGCGCTTGAGCTGGAACTTTGCCTTCTTGAGCGAGCCGCTTCATGTGCTGAAGTGGGTCCATTCCGCCAACGCGGCCTTGTGTTTCAAGGCCCATCAAGACCTCCAATTCTCGCATTTGCCAGGACTCAAAACCTGATGATGTACCGAGACGGTCCCTGAACGCCAAGAAATCTTGGGGCGAGAGGGTCTCCATAACTTTCCATTGGTCGGCGAGCAAGCGGAAGATTTCACTGACCCGCTCCAAATGATGAACCACTCGAGGGATGGTAGACTCCTCAATGTGCTCATGGTTCATGAGTGCCCGTGCTTCTTTCAATTCACGAAGGATCAACTTGAACCACAATTCGAAGGTCTGATGGACGATGATGAAATGCAACTCGTCGTTGGATGGAAGTGGAGCATAGCCCTCCGGGCCGTCCTGGAGGGCAAGGAGTTCCTCCAGCCGAAGGTAGCCGCCGTAGGTGATGCGCGCAGAGGGTGTTGACTCGGCCATGGAACAGACTGTGCGAAGCAACCCCATGAAACCTTCACCCAAAACCGGTTGAAACCGAACCCTTGGATGACCAAACGCAACGAGGGGCATCAGCCAATGAACTGCATTTCACAAGATTCACTGACATAATACTCATAGAGCGGATACGAAACCCCTCAATATGGGCGTATCACAGACCTCAGTGCAGGATTGGCTGAAAGGATACGACAAAGAAGCCATCACCGTGGGTGTTGTGGCCTCCCATTCATCCCTGCAGATTCTTCATGGCGCTCGCCAAGAAGGCTTCCGAACCCTCGGTATTGCCGTTGGTGAAAACCGGCGTCGATTCTACAAAGCCTTCCCGGGAGCTGACCCCGATGAGTGGTTGATGCTCGATGATTACCGCGAAATGCTTGACCACGCCGAATGGTTCCGTGAAAAGAATGTCATCATTATCCCTCATGGCTCCTTGGTGGAATACCTCGGGGCAAACAATTTCAGAAACCTCGAAGTTCCCACCTTCGGGAACCGAAACATCCTCCACTGGGAGAGCAGTCGTGCCTTGCAGCGTCAATGGTTGGAAGACGGTGGGTGCACGATGCCGAAGGTGGTTGAAGACCCACACAACATCGACGGGCCAGTCATCGTAAAGTATGCTGGAGCCAAGGGCGGCCGAGGCTACTTCGTGGCTCGAGACTACCGTGATTTCCGCCGGAACGTCGACATTGAAGAGGAATTTACCATCCAGGAGTACGTGCTTGGATGCCGTTATTACCTCCACTTTTTCTTTGACCCCACCGCAGAGGACGGGTTTCAGGTCCAAGGTCGTGGCGAACATGCTGGAAAGAATCTTGGCCGCCTTGAACTTCTGTCCATGGACCGTCGTGATGAAAGCAACGTTGACGAGTTCTACAAACTCGGTTCACTTCGAGACTTGCGCGAAATGTCACTGGAACCATCGTTTGTCGTCACAGGAAACCAACCCGTTGTCATTCGTGAATCACTCCTACCAAGGGCCTTTGAAATGGCCGAAGGAACCGTGGCAGCCTCGTACAATTTGGAAGAGGGGTCGAGAGGCATGCTTGGACCATTCTGCCTGGAAACCATTGTGACGGACCAACTGGAGTTCAAAGTGTTTGAAATCAGTGCCCGCATCGTGGCCGGATCAAATCCATTCATTGGAGGCTCGCCTTATTCTGACATCAACGAACGGTTTATGTCAACAGGTCGTCGAATTGCGAGGTCCATTCGCAAGGCGTTGGACATGGATCGGTTGGACGAAATCATTTCGTGAACTCACTCTTCTTCACTGAGTGCGTCCAGGTCGGGTGCACTGGGCAGAGGAACGTCGGCACCGGCTTCGACGGGTACTGCAGCAATGTCGTCAACCTTCTCTTCAACCGAAGGATCAGCGTTCATGCTGAGGGAAGCGGCGTCAATTTCAGCCTGAAGCTCTCGCTTGCGAGCTTCTCGCTCTTCAGGCGATGGTAGATTGAATTCCGCCACGAGCATGATGGGGTCGCCAGCGGACAATTCTCCGTTGTACTCCAATGGTTCCCCTCCCGGAGTTACGATGACCTGGAATTTGGTTGGATCCTTGCTTTTCCGCTTTTGGTGCTTTTTGTAGTGATGGACATAGACTTGGTAATGACCCGCAGGGGCTTTTCCTTCCTCCCAGAACACGTTTTCAACCGGTTTCCGAGTTTCTGCTCGAACGTTGGCATCAACGTCCAATTCACCACCACATCCAGACGTCTTGTTTCCACCGTGGATGCGTTCACCTGACGGACAGACAACGTGCAAGTCCAAGTCATTGTAGTTGTTCCACATCAGGGAGATTTGAACATCGGACGACTGAGCACCTTCGCGCTCCAACCGAGCTTGTAGTTCGGACATGGCTCGCTGAGCGGCTTCTTTGGCTTCGAGTACTTCTTGTTCCCGGGCGGCTTCGATCTCAGCAAGGCGTTCAGACTCAGCTGCTTCAATCTCGGCTTGACGGGTTTCTTCAACCTCGGCGATGGCGGCTTGGGATTCGGGAACATCCATCCCGGCTGCACGCAACTCCTCCTCCAAGGCTTGGCGACGTTCAGCGCGTTCCTCAGGCGAAGGAAGATTGAATTCCGCCACGAGCATGATGGGGTCGCCAGCGGACAATTCTCCGTTGTATTCGCGGGGGTCGCCACCTTGATTGATGATAACTTGGAATTTTGTGGGGTCCTTGCTCCTCCGCTTCTTGTGCTTCTTGTAGTAGTGCACGTAGACCTGATAGCGTCCTGCAGGTGCTTGGCCGTCTTCCCAAAACACGTTCTCAACGGGTTTCCTCGTTTCGGCCCGAACGTTGGCGTCAACATCCAATTCACCGCCGCATCCGGATTTCTTATTGCCGCCGTGAATGCGCTCGCCAGAAGGACAGAGCACATGCAAATCCAAGTCGTTGTAGTTGTTCCACATCAACGAAATTTGAACATCTGAGGATTGTGCACCTTCTCGGTCAAGCCGAGCACGCAATTCTGACATAGCACGTTGGGCGGCCTCTCGCGAGTCAAGCATATCCTGTTGGCGAGCCGCTTCGATCTCAGCCAAGCGCTGATCTTCGGCCTCGGCGAGTTCAGATTGACGGTGTGCTTCCTGTTCTGCGGCCAAACGAGCTTCCTCTGCGTCCCTCGCAGCGGCCCTTTGAGCTGCTTCTTCTTCTTGTCGATGTTGAGCTTCTTCCAATTCAGATTGGCGTCGTGCATCGTCCAACTCCCGCTGGCGGCGTGCCTCTTCCTCTGCTCCAGCTTGTTCTTGTCGTCGTTGGTTGAACCGTTCTTCAGCGAGTTGGCGATCGCCTTGATTTTGTTGGCGAAGAATGTCTTGTATGGTGGCTAATTTTCGGTCGAGGTTCTTCTTTGCCTTTCCAAAGCCCATACCCGAATGTTGTTGCAGAAGGCCTTCTGCCTTCATCCCGCTTTGGAGGTTTACCTGAGCTTCCCTTCGCATCACGATGAACATGAGGCCGAGGACGAAAGCCCCTCCGAAGGCAACCGATAGAACATAATCCTCCAAAGCCATGTGCCTTCCACCACGAACTACCTCTTGAAACATGCGTTGAAGCCGGCATGGCCCTTTCATCAACGCCAAAGAGCCTAACAAGGGGGACCACAAGGAAGAACCATGCGCGAGGTGGCCCTTACATGGAACAAGGAATCCATTACAAAAACCGACCTTGCTGTCCTTGACGAGGTCGTTGAACAATTGACTTTTGTTGCCAATCTGCTCATCACTCCAGAGGGGGTGCGCCAAATCATCCTTCCAACCTACCACGAGGGTAAATCGGCAGAAGACCTCGAAAAGATCCCCTACATCACGGTTGAACAGCGCTTGAATGAGCGGGAGAGTGAAGCCCTCATCATTTGGAATACGCACTCCTTGGTGTGTCTAGCCTCAACAACGGAAAACATTCACGTGATGCCACCCATTGAGTTTGATAATGGAACCTTGACCATCAGCTTGAGAGGTATCCCCCAAGCCATTTCCTCCTTCGTCAAACTAAGCAAAATGTTTCTTCCCCCGGCCGACATCCGTGTGAGCGATGTCAGAGCGTACGAGAATGGGCTTGAACAGGCCCTCACCCCTCGCCAATACGAATGCTATGGATTGGCCCTCAAACACGGCTACTACGAAGAGCCCAAGGCGATTACCATGCAAGCCCTTGCGGACATTCTCGGCATTGCTCGATCAACGTTCCAAGAACATCTCCAATCAGCCGAACAAGCGGTCCTCATTTGGGCTGGAGAGCAACTCTGAGAACGGGTTGAGGAAAACCAAACCTTTGATGAGGGCGGCATCCTAGCATGTTCATGGACAAAAGTGACCGGCTCAACCGGCTCCTTCCAAATCAACGGGGCGTTTGGATTCCAATCGACCATGGTGCATCGGACTATCCAACCCCCGGCCTTGAAGACATCGAAGGGCTCATTCGTTCACTCATCGATGCAGGTGTCAACGCCATTGTTGCCCAGAAAGGCTTGGTCAGCAAATACGCCCACCTCTGCGATGGAACGGCTACGAACATGGTGGTTCACTACTCCGTCTCCACCCGACATGCAGGACCCGATATGAACAACAAGGTCATCGTCGGACATGCTGATGAGACGCTCAAACGTGGCGGCATCGCTGTTTCAAGCCAAGTCAACATGGGAAGTGAAAACGAGGCTGCCATGATTTCACGGATGGGTGAACTCAATCGACAAGCCCTTCACTTGGAACTTCCTTCGTTTGGTATGGTCTACGCCAGAGGGCCCCACCTCAACCACCAAGCGGGAGACTTTACACATTCACAATCGCATGCTGTCCGCCTCGCCTTTGAGCTCGGATGTGATGCAGCGAAATGCGTTTGGACCGGGGACAAGACCTCCTTTTCATCGGTGATGAACAGTGCACCCATCCCGTTGCTCCTCGCAGGAGGGCCAGCCAGCGGCGACACGGCTGAAGTTTTGAAGACGGTTGAGAAAGCCCTCGATGCGGGTGCAAGTGGAGTGTGTATGGGGCGGCAAGTGTTCGCTCATCCAGACCCCGGAGCCATGGCAAAGGCACTTGTCATGATGGTTCACGAAGGAGCCTCCGCCATCTCCGCCATGAACGCCGTTGGATTGTGAGGTCGTCGCATGGAAGTTTGGCTCCGCTCCGTTAACGGTTCAAAGGGGGCAAGCGTTGACGGAATAGACCGTGTCTTCGGTTCAACACCTCACGATTCAAACCTCCATGTGAAGGATACAACCTTGTTTCAAGGGAACAACGTGATGGGAGCCTACGTCCATGTTCGAGACGGTACAACTCAACAAACGGGCATCGCTCATATGGGGACGGTCGACTGGATCCTCGTGGAATGTGAAACGTGGTCAATGATTCCGCTCGAAAATTTGATCGCCCATCGAAAGGGTAGCCACACCAAAATCGCCGCCATGATTTCAACACCCCTTGAAGCTCAAGGAGCGGGTTTCGCACTTCAGGAAGGCGTCGATGCACTCGTGATCCCCGCCGAGGAAACGATGATCGAAGCGGCCTTGAGCATCAAAGCCCAGCGATTGGAGAAAACAGGACCAGAAAGCAAGGTGGAGGAACCGTCCTTTGACGCATTGGACCTTAGCACGTTCACCGTTGATTCCATTGAGGAGGCTGGCTTAGGCGACCGCTATTGTTTGGATTTCCTGTCAGTCTTTTCCCAAAACGAGGGTGTATTGGTTGGATCGAGCGCCCAATCGCTTTACCTCGTCCACAGCGAAACCATCCCCTCAACCTTTGTTCCCACCCGACCTTTTCGAGTCAATGCTGGGTCTCCCCATTCCTACATCATGATGGCCGATGGTTCCACCAAGTACCTGGCTGAACTTTCTGCTGGCGATGTGGTTTTGGCCGTGAAGGCGTCTGGCATTACACGTGGAGTTGTGCTTGGCCGAATCAAAATCGAACAGCGACCAATGTTGAAGGTTTCATGCAAAATAAGCACAAAATCGCATCAAAACGCTAATACATCTCATATTTTCATGCAGCAAGCGGAAACAGTTCGCCTCATCACCGAAGCATCTGCAGCCGTCTCGGTCACCGACCTCGTACACGACCAACGTGTCATGGGGTGGGTGGGCCATTCAGCACGGCACGTGGGTGTAGCGGTTGGAGGAGAGATTGAGGAGCGTTGAGCAGATGGCCGTCTTAGGAAAAGGGAATGCACACGGTGCATGCAGCCTTCTCCATGCCGCTGCTTTGGGCTATGGTGCCAACATTGCGTTGGATTTACCCATGACGGTTCGTCTTTTGGACCGTCCGAGTAAACGCGAGGTTCATGACGACGATGGAGTCCTCAAGTCCCTTTTGCAGGCATGGATTGAGGCAGGACATCCATTGCCCGATGACTTTCAGGCCGAGGAACTGCATTGGGGCGTCGTCTCAAAGATTCCAAGGAAGCAGGGGTTGAAATCTTCGGCGGCAGCCTGTGTGGCTGGTCTTCGGGCTTTGTGCGCCGCCACCGATGTAAACCTCGAACCCCACGAATTGGTCAGCCTTGCAGCTCAAGCCCAGATGGCATCCGGCGTCTCCTTGACAGGGTCGATCGATGATGCTTGGGCCTGCATGGAAGCAGGATGGAAACTGGTCGATGTTCAAGCACCCATTGCCGAAGGTGTGCTGATGGATGAACCAGGGCTTGACGCCGAGGATTGGACGGTGTTGTTGGTGCTTCGTGGCGCACGGGAAATCATGCCTACACTGGATGATTTTGCTTCTCAATTCACGGCTTTCCAACAGGCCCTTGCTGCGCTTCAAGAAAAGAAACCACTTGTGGCGTTGACGTGGAATGGTCGCGGCACCGTGGCCGCCTTGAAGGACATTGAAGGAAGAAAAATGGCCAATGACTCCTTCATGAACAGTGCTCGAGCTGCGGGAGTTTCAGGGTCTGGCCCTGCCCTCGTCATCGTAGTCCCACGGCAATCAGGCCCCACCTTGGAACGCATCAAAACGTGGTACAGCACGAGGTACCCCCAGGCCGAACTGATTGAAACATCCTTTTTACCCAAAGATGAGGACGATGCGTCAGAGTGAACACCTTCTAAAAGGGCCAGCGATTCCTCACATTGTTGAACCATGCAAATGCGTCTTGGGGAGGCTCTGCGAATAACACTCCGTGGCTCAAGCCATGGACCGTTTGTAGGAGCCATCGTCGAAGGGATGCCCGCTGGATTGCTTGTTGATGAACAACAGATCAAGGAAGCCATGGCCCTCCGAAAAACGGGAGGCACCTACAGCAGCAAAAGGAAAGAAGAGGATGCGGTTGAATGGCGAAGTGGTGTCGTCGATGGCCACACGACGGGTGAACCGATTGAGGTCCATATCGCCAACGCTGATGCACGCTCAAGCGATTACAGTTTTCTGCCCGACCATCCTCGGCCGGGGCACCAAGACATGGTGATGTTGAAACGCACCAATGGGGAGGCTGATTTGCGTGGTGGAGGCACATCAAGTGCGCGAATGACCGCCCCTCTTGTCGCCATTGCCGCCGTCGTGCGTTCATGGCTCGAAGACCGGGGCGTCAAGGTTGAGGCTCACCTCGGAGCCATCGGAAGTGTTGAGGCAGCCTCGATGAACGAGTGCCCTCCCCGTTGGGCCAATCAGACCTGCAAAGAACTGCGTTGCAGAGACGAAAAGGCGGCGGCAAGCATGGCGGAGCTCGTTGAAGCAACACGGCGCTCCCGAAATTCCATTGGCTCGAGGGTTGACCTCCAAATCGAAGGGTTACCTCTTGGATTGGGCGAACCGTGGTTTGACGGCATCGAACCGGCCATGGCTCGAGCGATGATGTCCATTCCAGCAGCAAGAGGCGTTGAATTCGGCCACGGATTTGGCGTGCAACTGATGCACGGCAGCGACCACAACAGCCCCTGGGGTGGAACAGCCGACCGACCGGTGTTGATGGGTGAACAACCCGATGGAGCCCTCGCAGGCCTGTCAACTGGCGCCCCCGTTCATCTACGTGTGGCGTTCAAACCTCCCTCAAGCATTCCTCAGGTTCAGCACACGCTGAATCTCAAGACCAACCAGCAGGAGCCTTTGGTGGTCAAGGGCCGACATGACCCCGTGTTGGGACCAAGAGCCGTTGCCGTTGTGGAAGCGATGGCCTTGTTGGTCATTGGCGACCTGATGGTGCGTGGAGGTTTTGACGATGAATGACCTTCCCATCATTCACAAGTTTGGAGGCTCATGCCTGCGAGATGCTTCAGACATTGAACAAATCTCTGAAATTCTTTCAAACACAGAGGATTCTGTAGTCGTGGTCGTATCGGCCCTTTGGGGGACAACCGACCGGCTCATGCGGGCCGCAAAAGAACCTCGTTACGCTGGCCGGTTGGTGAACGATCTTGCCAGCCATCACCTTCGATTTTCACCAACCCTGATCGATTCCCCCCTGTATGATGTGTTCCAGCGAGTCTTGGAGGGAATTGAAGAATCACTCACGGCGCTCGCCATCGATCGTAACGACGAGAAAGCCTACAACCGCCTTCTTGCATCTGGCGAGCGGCTCTCTGCTTTGGTCATCGCCCATGGCCTCTCAATTCGAGGCCTGGACGCCCATCCTGTTGGGGCTGAAGACATCGGTTTGCACCTCGATGGACAAGGAACGGCTGCCCGTGTGGACCTTGGAAAATCCCGTGAAATGCTTGACCGATCCGCATTCTACGGCGTCCCGGTGGTCACCGGTTGGTTCGGAGAAGGAAGCGATGGAAACATTGCATTGCTCGGTCGTGGTGGAAGCGACCACACCGCTACAGCCCTAGCAGCGCTTTTGCAAGCTCAACGCGTGGTTCTCTGGAAGGATGTTCTCGGAATTTATCCAGTCAACCCACGCTGGGGGGTTCAATCCTCACCCATCCCTTACCTTGGCTACGGCGAAGCCATTGAATTTTCCAACGCAGATGCAACCATCCTTCACCCTGCCACCGTTGAACCCGTTTACGAAATGGGAATTCCGATTGAGATACGGCACCTTAGTCATTACAAAAACGGCGGCATGAAGACCGTGATTGGACCGGATATCGAGGCGACACCGAACATCAAGGGCATTGCCTGTATTCCCCGTGTGGCGTGCGTCAACGTCGAAGTGCGTTATTCTCAAGATGCTGCATTGGCCCTAAGTGACCTTTTACAAGCACTCAACGAAGAAGATATCCGGATTTGCTCGTTTGAAACGACCAACACCCAATGGCGGTTTGTCTTCCTGCAACACGAAGTCACTCGTGGTGTTCAACTCATCAAAGAGCGATGTTCTGTGGTGGACTACGAATACTATCCAGCCATGCTGTCGTTTATCGGATGCCGGGACCTTACGTACCTGCAAAACCAACTCAATGAACAGCAAAATTCAGAGGCGACGCCGCTCTATCAATCCGCCACCTCGATTCACATGTTGTCAAAGCGGGTTGACATCTCCCGCATGCTGGACGAAATGATGGCCCTGGTTGCGCAAGGCACCGATCACTCTGCTTGACGTTCTCGGAACCGCTGGAGATGCGTTGGCAAGTTCAATCCAAACAAAATGCCCACCGTGATGAACACAAAGAGCGTTCCAAGGGCAACACCGTACACGGACGTCAATTCAACCGATTCGCGCATGCGCTCCGCCGTATCTCCGGAAAACACACCGACAATCGCCGGTAAAATGGTGTTCGCAGAGAGAACGAACCAAGCCAGGAGCGTGGCCAACACTGGGTTGATGATCAATGAGCGGTGGTACTTGGAGACGATCTTCTTTGGATTCATCACGTATACTTCGTTGGTTCGAATGCTCGTGTCGAGCATGGAATAACGAATCACTCCGTTGCTCAATTCAAAGTACATGATGAGGAGCACGGCGTAAACAACCACCAGCACGGAAAGCATGGTGGGGCTGCCTTGAAGGTTAAACAAGTCGTTGGAAAGGGAGGTTTTCGATGATGCAAAGCGCAGAATAGCGAGGATAAACAACAGATTGCTGCCAAGAGATAGGCGAGCGTCGCGACGGAATGTTCCCATGAAACCAAGCACCGTTGCACCAGCGATGATGGTCAACTGCAGAATGTTTGCCAGACCGAGGCTGCCAGTAAGGATGTACCAGATGGTTCCTTGCGGAGGAGAAATGATGTAGGTCAAGAAAGCCAAAGCAACAAGAACGCCGTATACGCCGATCTGAAGGTTTTGTACCATCTTGTCAGGAGGAAGGAATTTCATCTTCGGAACAAGGGGGCCACCCAGGAGGCTTTCGATAAAGCTCGGGATTTCCACGGTAGGAATGGCGTCTTGAGGTATGGCACCACCGGATCCAACTTGACCAGCGAGCTTCTTTCTGGAGGGAGCAGAAGATCGGACCGTCTTGCCATCGTACAGGTGGGAAGTGTCTCCAGATGGTCGATTTAGTGTCATGGTTTCACCTCAGAATCCTCGGGCTCCTGCAAGAGCGGTTGAAAGCAACATGTCGGGCTCCCAGTCCATGATGTTCACACCAAGACCACGAAGTTCACCGATCAGGACGTCGCGTTCGGTCTTCATGACCTCGTAGCCGGTTCGGTCGATGCGCTTTGCATCAAATTCAAACTCAAGGGACGAAGGGGTGAGAACGGTGACGTCAAAGTTGCGAGCACGGAAGTCCCTCAAGGCATTCACGATGGTTGGGTCATCTTCCAAATTGGAGAGGAAGATGATTGGACTGCCTTTGTTGATGTGAGGCAGGATTCGGTTGACGACCACTTGAAGCGGGATGTTTCCACGGGCAACGGCGCCGGCCAGTTTGGTAAGAATCACGTAGAGTTGCTTCTTGCCAGTGTCCCGGTCGACGCTGACAACCTCATCGCCGTACACGATCACGCCAACAGAGTCTCGACGGCCAAGGAAATACTTCGCCAAAGAGGCCGCTGCCCGCGTGGAATACACCAGTGCGTTGCGAGAAACTGGACCGGTTTCGGCCACGGCTCTTGAGTCAACGATGATGATGACGTCCGACACGGCGTCTCGTTCACGCTCGTTGACCATGAGTTTGCCAGAACGTGCGTAGGCAGACCAATTGATCGCTCGGAAGGAATCTCCTTCAAAGTACTCACGAAGCGAGTAAAACTCCGAACCCGGACCGGGTTGTCGGATGTTCACTGCACCGGTGAAAATCTTTGGAACTCGAGATTTCACGAAGGTCTCTTTCAAATCTTCCATCTTGGGGAACACAAGGAAATCGTTGTAGACATGCAATTCCTTTTCCTTGTGGAACAACCCAAAGGCGTCTTGGATTCGAACCGTCACGGGCCCGAGGCTGTAGAAGCCTCGAAGCGGGCATTCAACGGTGTACTCAATGAAGGTCTCACGGCGAGGCCCGAGTTCCATCAGAATGTAGTTCGCACCTTCTTTGATGCGCATCACTTCGGGAACACGGTCACGCACTTCCAAAATCTTTGGAAGTGACGATGTGTTCTGCATTCGCAGCGTTACGTTCAATTCTCCATCTTCAAACATGCGAGCGCTGGACAACTTTCGCATGGCGACAACGTTGCCCAAGGCAACGCCTTCCTCTCCACTCCACTCTTCGGCACGACGACCGCTCGATGCAACATCCGCATGGTTCCCAAGGAGTGCAGCCCATGTAAGGAACACGAAGATAACCACAGCAATCGTGACGAGTTGGGTGTTTCGGAGCGTCAAGCCAAGCAGGTACATGGCAACAGCTAGGCTGCCAAGCATCGCTGACTTACGACTCCACATGTTTGATTCACCTCGTTGTGTAAAGTTTCAACTTCAAACCGTAGGCACGGGGACCTCGCGGAGGATAGCCTGGATGACTTCTCCGGATTCGAGGCCCTTGATTTGGTGCTCTGGCTTCAAGATGATACGGTGGGCGATGGCGAGTTCAGCAATGGCCTTCACGTCGTCAGGGGTGACGAAATCACGACCACGGAGTGCAGCGGCTGCACGGGAGGTCTTGAGCAAGGCTTGCGAACCACGAGGGGAAGCGCCGACGAGAACACGTGGGTCTTCACGGGTGCGGGACACGACCTCAACCATGTACATGCGGAGAGCAGGGTCGACGTAGACGTCTTCACAGGCTTGTTGCATGGCGATCACACGGGCAGGATCGGTGATGACGTCAACGTCAACAGCGTCTTTTCCACGTGCGATACGGCGGGCGAGGATTTCGTCCTCATCAGCACGGTCGGGGTAGCCGACGGACATCTTGAACATGAAACGGTCAAGTTGTGCTTCAGGGAGCGGGTAGGTACCTTCCTGTTCAACAGGGTTCTGAGTGGCCATAACGATGAACGGTGCAGGCAACTTGTGCGTCACCGTACCGATGGTCACTTGCTTCTCTTGCATGGCCTCAAGCAGAGCTGCTTGGGTCTTGGGAGGAGCACGGTTAATCTCGTCAGCGAGGAGGAGATTGCAGAACAACGGACCGGGCTTGAAGGTAAATTCGCCCTTCTTGGCGTCGTAGATGTTCGTACCAGTGATGTCAGCTGGAAGCAAGTCAGGCGTGAATTGAACACGCTTGAAGTCGCAGCCAAGGGCATCGGCAAAGGTGTTGGTCATCAACGTCTTTGCCAATCCAGGATAATCTTCGAACAGAAGATTCCCGTTTGACAGGATGTTGATCAACACGTTGTCGATAACGTGTGCCTTACCGATGATGACCTTTTGGACTTCGGCGGAGATTGCCTGGGCAATCGCGCCGACAGCCTTCAGGCGTTCTCGGACTTCGGGGGTACTCTGGTGCTTCGGCTGGGCCGGAGCGGCCGGTGCTGCAGGCGCAACGGGTGCGGCTGGTGCTGCGGGTGCCATTGGTACGGCAGGGGCAGCAGGAGCCACAGGTGCTGCGGGCGCTGCAGGAACAGGCGCGGGCGGGGCTGCTGGTGGGGCGGGTGGTTGCATGTCTTATCCTCCTTGTTTCAATTTCCCCAACGACGGATTTGCGGGATCAATTCCCTCAATTCTTCGTTGGAGTAGTCACGGTTCGAACTTACCAGTTCGACCAATCGGGGTTCGCGGATCATCTGCATGATTTCCGCAGGTGACTTGCGCGCAAACTCGTCACGCGTCAGGTCGTTGAAGTTGCGAACCTTGGAAAGGAAGGCCTCTCGGGTTCGCCGTTGGTATTGGGTTGGGTCCAACTTGGTTGGACGCTCCCTGAATCGGGTCAAGTCAAAGACGTGACGCCAGTTTTCTTTCTCTGGGACCACCATAATGGCGATCGCTAGAAGAGCAAAGAGGTTGAGGATGATGAGCCACTTGAGGACGCCGTCGCTGGTGAGCAGGACAATGGCACCCATGGCTTCAGTGAACGGCATGGAGAGGGTGCTCGAGACGTGGCGGCTCTCGTCAAAGACGACGTTGAAGGAAGCGGTGTTTCGAGCGATGGTCGCTGAAAGTTCATTGTTGTCAAACTCCATCATATCGTTGATGAGGGCGCTGAAGAAGGCTTGATTTCCACGCCATGTCGTGTCGCCAAGACCCTTGTTCAATCCTTCCGAATCCGTGTCCCAGCACATGTGGCCAAACTGAACGTAAAGTTCCGAGTCGCACTGTTGCTTGCCCGTTTCTTCAGCGTAGTCTTGGTCCCAAAGGTGGTTCGCAAGCACGGAATGGTCAGAGACGAACACAATGCTCCCAGTGGCGCTGATTTCACCGATATCGCCGCCCAAATCAAGGGAGCGCTGGTCAAGTACGGTTTGGCCAGGGTAGTTGATGCGGATGATCAATCCAGTCTCACCCTCACCGAGGGTAGGGTTGGATTCGCCCTTGCCTGCATCAATTTCAGCAGAGGTTGAGGCAGCAGCGAGCACATGGACATCTCGACCTTCGTCGGCTTGCTCATCCAACACTTGAATCGCCGTTGGTCGGTGGAAGAGGACGGGCATGCGGCAGTTGGCGACATTTTCGAGAAGAACATCCTCTTCAGAACACGGCGTTGCCTTTTCATCGCCCATGGTGCTGATGTCTCGAGTCACGCTTGCTACGGACCAGAGTTTCTTGGTGTCCGGGGAAATTCGTTCGTCGTTCTCGTTGGTGACTTCGTAATACCGGCCGGTGTTGATGTCATCTCGCACCGGGTTGGCGAAGTACTTGACACCGAACTCCTCAGCGACGAGTTGGGCGTTGGTCGAATTGGAGGCGAGGATGACCTTGCCCGCCCGCTCGGTGACAAAATCATGGATGGCGGCGGCTTCTGCAGCATCAAAGGGTTTCTCTGGTGCTGCGATCACCAGCAAAGTGCGGTGTGGGTTTTGCCAATCATTGACCAGCATGGGCGTGGACATGGTGTTGGCCACAGAAAAATCATCAAGGCTCTCACGCATGAGGGTGAGCTGGAGTTCTTCGTACTCATCGCCGTTTTCGTAAGGAGAGAAAACCGTGGTCTTCCCGGCCGATACAACGGCGATTACCAGCGTGGAAACGCCCACGGAAACCACAAGGCCAATCATGAGCCAGGCTTCAAGGCTCAGACTGCTCTTTTCCGCCTCAGCCATCCGTTCACCTCATTTGCTATGGTGAAAACCATAGATTTACATCCTTCGGAGACACATTCCCCACATAATAGTTGCTCAAGGATGGGCAAGGAAATCCGGTGCTTTCGTTTGTACAGTACGCCGGTTGCTTGGTGAAGGAATACCTTGAAATTTCCCAAAAATTACACTTCTAAGCCGAGAAACTGTCCTCACAAGGAACCCCTGCGCAACGCCATTGTAGCTGCGAGGAAGACCACCAGCACCTCGGTCATCGAAATCCATGGCAAAGAGGAGGATTCCGATACGATTGGGGCGTCATCATCCTCACCCTGGACCGGCGTGTTTGTTTCCTCGGTGGATGGGGCGGAAACAGCCACGTTGAAGGCACTTGACCGTTGAGCGTTGTCGCCCTCCGATTGTACAGAAATTGTGACCTCACAGGTGCGCTCTTGGTGACTTGAACTGGCTTCAAGTCGGAGGGTGAAAACGGCCTTGTTGTCGCCTTTTTCATTCGTCACTTGGACCACGGTGTTCTCGAGTTGGTCCAGGCCTGAAACGCTAAGATGAGGACAACTGCGAATGGTTTCCTCACCCATGGTGATGGCGTCTTGCGTGTTGCCAAGGTTGCTCACTTCCAGCGTGAACTCAACCCAGGAACCAGCGAACAAATCCTCTGACGGTTGGATGGCTTCAGGCACCAACCGGTACATTCGAGGGACGGTTATGTCGGCTTCAAGTTCCTGATTTCGAAGGGTGGAATCTCCCACTTTCTCTTCGCCGACCACCTTGAATTCGATGCTTGATGAAGGGGAAAAGGCCCGAACGATGTCAGCTTCAGCTCCGGTGATGGATACAGTGAACGTGTCGTTGGTGTTCCCGGCCACTTCGATGCTTTCAGGACCGTCGAAAGAAAACGGACCGTCCTCGTCGTAATCATACGTCAAGTCGAGGTTCAATGCCGCAGGTCCTTCGTTGGAAACGAAAATGACGAGTTCCCCGGTCAGATCCCAGTCTTCCTCAAGGTCGACGGTGTATTTCGGGTCAACATCCGTGACCCACCCCATCTCCCAGGATGGGCCTTGCATGTCCTGACCTTGAGCCACAGGGAACGAACACATGAGCACCATCACGGAAAGAAAGATCCCGATTTGCTTCATGTCCATACCTCATTCCAGAATGCCGAGCAGGGCTCGCTTGGTAAGTGTCTTCACCATCGATCGACGGTACCGAGGAGGAAGTGCTGTGTTGTTGACCGGCTTGACTGATTTTTGAACCATCTTGGCCAATCCAACAGGGTCAAGATCGCCTGCTGCAAGGTGTTTCTCAACCTGTTCCGTATGGATTCGGGGGATGGATTCGAGGGCCGTGCTCGCCACGAGGAGTGTCGAGGCGTCACCGGGTAGCCAAGAGGCGGCTATACCGGCTTCTGGGAAATCCCAAGAATCTCGGACTCGAAGTTTCTGATAGCATCCCTTTCGGTTCATGGATTCCTTTGGGAGTTGAACCTTGAGCAAGAATTCCCCCGTTTGCAGCACGTTTTTCTTCATGCCATCAAGTTGGTAGAATTCGGTCAAAGGCATGGTTCGCTCGCCCTCGGGGCCGATGAGCACAACGCTGGCATTCAAAACCATGAAATTCGGTGCAAGGTCTCCTTGGTAGGTCGCCACGCAAAGGGTGTTTTGATTGGGGATAACCCGACAGTCTGCTCCGGTCCCACAATCGGCCTTGTGACACCAATCGATGGAACGTCGCCAATCTTCGCTTTGGTTGTACCAGAAACACCGGGTGTCAAGGCAGAGATTACCCCCCACAGTTGCACTTTTTCGAATCAAAGAGGAGGCTACTTTGGCAGCTGCTTCCGCCAGCAAAGAATGGACACCGTTCTCCTCGGTGAGGGAAGAAAGGGGCACCATGCACCCGATTTCTGTTGCTGAAAGAGCGTGGGCTTCATCGATGCCAGCCAGTGAAATAACGTGGGGTTTGGGATTGATGCGCCATTTGTAATTTGGAAGGACATCGGTCCCACCAGCGACCCAGTCAAAGGCTTCGCCTTGCTTCATGAGGGAGCCAGCGAGTTCAACCGCTTCCTTGACGCTGGCCGGGTGATGAAGTTCGAACGGAGGCATCAACATCAAGCATCATCCTCCATATGGCGCTGTTCTTTCTTGAGCCACGCTCGACCAGCAAAGCCGAGTTCTGCCAACTGCTCAGGGAGTGGCTCATCAGCCTCTCGCCAACCTTCAACCTGTTCAGAGAGCGGGCGGTCCGGGTCAAAGCCAAACAAGACACCGTTCACATAGGCAGAGGTGTCTTCACTTCGTTGACGCAACCGATCGCGTTCACGGTGTTCATCGCCACGTGCCACCAAGATCTCTTGCAGAGGGCCATGGCTCAACCGAGGCGACTCAATGTCTTCGGGCTCTTCTAAACCGTTTTTCTTCAAGTGCTTTTGGATGCCTGAATAAACAACATCAGGCGTCAACGGAAGGTCCCTCAAGCGGACACCAATGGCATCGTAGACGGCATTGACCACGGCTGGAAGAATGGGTAGCAACGGTCCTTCACCTGCTTCTTTTGCTCCGAATGGCCCTTCTGGGTCGCTGGATTCCACAATGATGGCTTCAACGTGCGGCATCTCGTGAACGGAGGGTATCTTGTAATCGAGAAGATTGGCGTTTTGAAGGTGGCCAGTTCGCCCATAGACCATTTTCTCAGTCAGGACTTGGCCAAGTCCCATGTGGCAAGAACCGATGATTTGACCTTTCACGGCCAAAGGATTCAGAGCTTTTCCACAATCGTGGGCTGCCCATACATTGGTGCATGAAATCAAGCCAGTTTCGATATCAACGTCCACTTCGGCGACATAAGCGGAGAAAGAGTAAGCAGGTGCCAACCCCGCAGCGGCCCCTTTGTGGACTCCACCCATCGGCGGAGAACGGTAAGCGCCTCGTGCGATAAGCGCACCCGTGTCGGCCTGGGCCTTGTGGAGAGCTTGGAGGTACGAGACCCCCACGGCAGGGTCGTGTTTGTAGTAGATTCGTCGGTCGTTGAGGACCAAGACGTTCGGGTGGTAACCAAGCATCTCCCAAGCCGCTTTCAACAACTGATCACGAATACCGATAGCGGCGCGAATGGCGGCGTTTGCATTCATGAAGGTCACACGGCTCGAATAGGAACCGAGGTCCACCGGACTGGTGTCGCTCTCGTGACTACGAACGTGGATCATTTCAATGGGTAGAGCAAGGACTTCGGCCACCACTTGTGCCACGGCCGTAGTGGACCCTTGCCCGATGTCGGCTGCCCCGGTGTGCACGGTAACACCTCCGTCCATGTCAACCTGAATGTGGACGGTTGCGTGTGGGAAATTCTTCGGGTCCCAGTGAATGGGAAGTCCTGAACCTGAGATGAAGAAACCGCAGCCGATGCCGATGCCCTTGCCCAAGGGGAGTTGGCGGAACTTGCTGTCCCACGACGAACCTTCACGCACACGCTCAAGCGCTTCTCGCATGCCATTGGAGGTGATGCGGAAACCACTGATGGTTCGGCTGTGAGGAGGCAAGAGGTTGGCAAGACGAAGGTCGATGGGATCAACGTTCATTTGTTCGGCCATTTCATCGAGACCGACCTCAACCGCACAACGCGTGTTGACGGCCCCGTGGCCACGCATCGCACCCGAGGCCGGTTTATTGGTCCAAACGCGAGCGCCGGTGTAGTGGAAGGAGCCCAGTTCGTAGGGAGCGGTGGCAAGAACACCGTTGTAGTATGAAGTGACGTGCCCAAACGAGGCAAAACCGCCTCCGTCGATGAGCGCGTCGATGTCAAAGCCAGAAATTCGGCCTTCCGTATCGGCGGTCATCTTGACATCGATGTGGCTCGGATGTCGCCCTCGGTTGATCCAGTACACCTCTTCTCGGTCAAACGTGATACGAACGGGTGCGCCTGATTTCCGTGCGAGGATAGCAGCGCACATTTCGTGCGGGAACGGGTCAGACTTTCCACCAAATCCTCCGCCTACAAAGGTTCGAACGACGTTGATTTGGTGCATCGGAACATCAAGCACTGTCGACAGTGCCCGATGCGTGTAGTGGGGGACTTGTTGGGGCGTGTAAAGTTGCAATCGTCCATTTGGGTCCCAATGAGCCACCACAGCATGCGGTTCAGTGAAGCCGTGGTGCACGCCCAGCATGGTCCAGGAACCGTGTGAAGCAGCGTGAGGGGTTTTGACCAAAGACCGGTCTCCGAATTCTTGGAAAACACGCTTTTGCACATTGGTACGCGCAAGGTGGTATTTGCCTCTCCAGTGAATTGGTTCATCATGGTCTTCGAGTCCCTTTTTTGGGTCAAAAACAGGTTCAAGCTCTTCCCACTCAATATCAAACAACGACAATGCTTCAATGGCCGTTGATTCGTCAACGGCCGCAACACAAGCCACCAAATCGCCGACGTGCCGGACCTTGTCAACCGCCATGGCATGCTCGTCCTTGGTGACCGGCAAAACGCCAAATCGATTGGGCGCATCTTGCCCGGTAGAAACAGCGACGACACCCGGTAGAGCCTCGACCCGGGAGGTGTCAATCGATTTGATTCGAGCGTAATGGTGTGGCGAACGTAGGATTTTCCCAATGAGTTCTCCTGGCAATCGAACATCGTCGCCGTACCACGCCTGACCGGTTACCTTGGCGTTGGAGTCCACCAGTGGGATGGCTTTTCCAACGATGGTTCCGGTGCGGTCCCGGTCGTGAATGTGGTCGCCTGCTGGCTTGGGCTCCCTTCCACCGACCGTTTCTGGAATGTAATCAAGATCTCGGGGCCTCATTTTTGGCTCGCTACCACCCGAACCGGGCGGAGGAAAAACCTGTTTCCCAGCGACGCGCTTTCCGTCCTTCCGAACCTCTGAAGGCGAGGCACCTGGTTGTTGACGATAACTTCCCATGGAGATCACTTCGCGTGGCCGGGCGGCATGGTCGGCTCCCCAGGGCCCGAGGGGTGGGGGTCGGGATGAGGTTCACTCGCTGGTGCGAGGGTTTCTGATTCGCCGCGATGAATGGCAGCGGCGGCCTCGATTGAATCGATGATTTGCTGGTAGCCTGTACAGCGGCAAAGGTTACCTTCAATGGCGCAAGCAATTTCTTGGCGGGTTGGATTTTCGTTTTCGTTGAGCAAAGCCTGGGAGGCAACGAGGAAACCTGGCGTACAAAAGCCGCATTGAGAGCCACCGTGGGTGGCAAAACAGGTCTGAATAGGAGCGAGGTGAGCCCCGTCGGAGAGGCCCTCTACCGTGATGATGTCAGCGCCTTGCACCTGGCCTGCTAAGGTCAGGCAGGAAAGTTTTGGCACACCGTCAATCATGACCGTGCAGCAACCGCAAGTGCCCAAATCACACCCGCGTTTGACGCCAAGCGTGCCAACCTTGTCTCGAAGAACATCGAGCAACACGGCGTTGCTTGGTGCAAGGACTTCAAACGGACGACCGTTCACGGTCGCAGCCCATCGCTTTCCTGCTGGAGCGGGAATCATGGATACATGCTCTTCGCCAACCATCGCCCTCACCCATCCATCCGTAGGCGATGGACTCTTTGATGATTGGGGCTCGGTGGCCTCTTATTCTGTTCAAAAACAGAACGAAAGAACGTCGATTCACAATTGACAACGCTTCAGCGGAAACACCACACGATGATGCGAATGGAGCAGTTCTTGTGCATCCTTGAAGAGGAGAATCAATCAAGAAGCGCTGCTTCGTCAACCACCGCTTCAATGTCTGAATCGCTCTTGGTCCAATCGATGGATTCCACAATGACAGAATCGTCGGCCTTGTTGAGGACGATCATGCCCATGATGACAAGGAGTAAGAGGAACAAGACCACGGTTGGTGCGACCCAAGCAGGTAGGTCTCCAAATAAACCGTCTTGGTCGGGTTCACTGAAGGATTTGGCGTTGGCTGTATCCATCAGCATCACGTTCACGGAAACGAGGGATGTGGCTGAGTGGCCGCCGCTTTCGTTGGCCACCAAACCTCGTAGAGAGAGCGTGTGGTTTCCTTCAACCTCAATGCCGGGAAGGTGTTCGAGTTGGTTAACGATGGTGGAGATGTCAAGTTCTGTTTGTTCATCGCCCTCAGTAAAGGAGTGGAGGTTGGCCCAATCGTCGCGAAGGTGGTTGCTGCGCCACTGAACGGTGTCAAGGGACCCGCCGAGGTCAACTTGAATAGCATCTCCGGGCATCAAGTGGATGCGGTCGTCAAGGCCCACTTCGGTGGTGATGGAAATGGTGATTGA
>MDTB01213664.1_pt1 | contig 25402 bp, 23 predicted proteins | sample 811161 | NCBI WGS metagenome assembly MDTB01 (sample SAMN05326650, study PRJNA326480) | marine metagenome | isolation source: seawater | place: Mediterranean Sea | collected 2009
AATAAAATTTTTATAAAATCAAATATTGAAATTAAGAAAGCAGCTGATATTTTACTTAAAACAGGTGAGAGGTGTTTGGTTGTTATTAACAACGAAAAAAAACTTTTGGGTACGCTTAGTAGCGGAGACATCAGGAAAAATATAATTAAGGGCCTTAATATTAAAAACTCAATAAAAAATATTTACAATAAAAAACCAATTGTTCTTTTAGAAAATGAAGCAACAAAAGAAAAAATAAAGAAAATTTTTCTAAATAAAAATTGTGATTTGATTCCAATAATTAGTAATGAAAAAAAAATAAAAAAGATAGTATTTTTCAATAAATTTTTTAAAAAAAAAAGAGTTAAAAATACTAAAGTACTTAATTCTAAAGTTGTATTGATGGCAGGAGGGTTTGGCACCCGATTAGGACCGGTAACAAAAATACTTCCTAAACCTCTAATTCCTATAAATGGTAAACCTGTTATAGAACATATTATAAACAATTTTTCCGTACAAGGCGTGAAAGATTTTACAATTTCAATACATTATAAGGGTAAATTATTAAAAGCTTATTTTGATGAATTAAACCCCAATTATTCAATCAAATACATTGAAGAAAAAAAACCTCTTGGATCAGTAGGTTGTCTTTCTCTAATAAAAAAAAAATTAAGAGAAGATTTTTTTCTTATAAATTGTGACACAATTATAAAAACTGATTTAAAAAAGATTCTAGAGTTTCATAAAAAAAATAGATTTGATTTGACTATAACTGTTGTGAGAAAAAATTTTAGTGTACCTTATGGTGTATGTGAGTCTAATTTAAATTTTGAATTGAATAAACTTCAGGAGAAACCTAAATTCAATTTTCTTGTAAATACAGGTTTATATGTTATCTCACCGCATATATTAAAAGATCTACCAAATAATAAATTTTTCGAAATGAATACATTTATAGATAAATTAAAAAAGAAAGGAAAAAAGATTGGAATTTTTACAATTGCGAATAATTCATGGATAGACGTGGGTCAGTGGGACAAATATCAATTTGCAGAAAAAAAAATGAAACTTAGAAAAATAAAAAAATGAATAAAATATTAGTAATAGGAACCGGCTCTATAGGCAAAAGACACATAGGCAATTTTAGCAAATTTTTTGATAAAATTGATATATCTGAAATAAGAAAAGATAGGCAAGAAGAAACTAAAAAAAAATTTAAAATTAATGAGATCTATGATGATTATAAAATACCACTTAACAAAAATAAATATGACGCTGTTATAATAACGACACCTCCTCATTTACATCTACCTATTGCTGAATTAGCATGTAGTAAAGGCAATAATATTTTAATTGAAAAGCCGTTAGGAATGAATTCTACAGGTTGGGAAGAAATAGCTAAAATTTGTGAAAAAAAAGAACTTATTAATTACGTTGCTTACTGTCACAGACATATTAATTACACAAAGAAACTAAAAGATCATCTAGAATCAGGAATTATTGGAAAAATTATCAATGCGAATGTAAGGTGGGGTTCATATTTTCCAGACTGGCACCCATGGGAAGATTATAGAGATTATTACATGGCCAAAAAAGAACAAGGTGGCGGAGCACTATTAGACGAAAGTCATGGATTAGATTTAATAAGATACTTTTTTGGTGAAGCGTCGGAAGTTTTTGCTGTAGTAGATAAAATTTCAGATTTAGAAATTACAACAGATGACAATGCTTTTGTTACACTTAAAATGAAGAACAAAATGTTTGTTCATCTAAGTTTTGATTTAATTTCAAGATTTACATTTTGTAAAATTGAAATAAATGGATCTAAAGGTTCTTTAATTTGGGATAGAGTAGACCACAATCTAAAAATTTATAATGCTGAAAAAAAAACTTGGAAAACCGAGCAATTTACAAAAGAAGATTTTTTAGAAATGTATATAAATCAAGCAAAACATTTTGTAGAATGCTTACAAAAAAAAACTCAGCCAATGATTTCAATTCGTGACGCTTTAAAAACTCAAAAAATAATTGATAATTCTTTTTTATCTAGCGAGACAGGGAAATCGATCAAAATTTAATTAAAATGGAAGTATTAGCTGTAATTCCTGCTCGAGGTGGATCTAAAGATATAAAAAACAAAAACCTATTAAAAATTGACAATAAATCTTTAGTTAGTATTGCAATCTCTAAGGCAAAAAAAAGTAAGTATATTTCAAAAATAGCATTAACCTCGGATGATGAAAAAATTTTAAAAGAAGGGAAAAAATCTAATTTAGAGTATTGCATAAAAAGACCAAATAAATATGCAACAGATAAAGCTTCAATTTTTAAAACAATAAAGCATACTGTAGAATGGTTTGACAAAAATCATAATTGGTGTCCAGATATTATCGCAATAATTCTACCCACGACACCCTTAAGGCCATTATGGCATATAGAAACCTGTTTAAAAAATATGATTGATAAAAATTTAGAGTCAGTGATGACAATAAAAAAACCAGAATACCCTCCCTATTGGATGTTAAAAAGAAGCGTAAAAGGTAAAATGAAAAATTTAGTTAAGAATGGGAATAAATTTTTAAGAAGACAGGAAACACCTTTAGTTTATCAACCGGCAGGTACTATGTGGGCCTTTAAAATAAAAATTTTAGATCAATTAATAAAAAGCAATAAGATATTACCTACAAAAAAAACGGTAGGAATTATAGTACCTCAAGACGAGTCGATTAATATAGATGAATATAGACATTATATGTTAGCTAAGTCTTTATTTAAAAAAAGTGCAAACATTTAGAATTATCCCAAGATTAGAAATCAAAAGCAACAATCTCGTTAAAGGTATGAGAATGGAAGGATTGAGGATTATTGGAGATCCCCTAAAGTATGCTCTTAAATATTATAACGAAGGAGCAGACGAGATAATTTATGAGGATATAGTTGCCACTTTATATTCACGAAATTTTGATCTTAAATGCATTAAAAGAATTTGCAAAAATATATTTATACCCGCAACAGTCAGCGGAGGGATTAAGAGTGACAAAGACATAAATGATTGTTTAAATTCTGGAGCATCGAAAATTTCAATAAATACTGAATTTTTTTTCAACACTAAACTAATATCTTCAGCGGCAAAAAGATTCGGCAGTCAATGTATATCTGTACAACTCCAATATCAAAAAATAGGTGAAAGAAATATTTGTTTTCATACAAGTGGTAGAGAAAATACTGGAGTTGATGTAAGTGATGCTGCAAAACTTGCATCAAACAGTGGTGCTGGTGAAATTCAATTAGTATCTATTAATCATGACGGTATGTTGAAAGGAACTGATTTTAAATTATTAGAAAAAATGAGAAAACTTATTAAAATTCCAATTATAGCTGGTGGAGGCATTGGATCTATTGAAGATATTAAAAAAATTAAAAAGCTTAAAATTGACGGCGTAATAGTAAGTTCTATCTTACATGATAATAAAATTAAAATTAAAACAATAAAAAAAAAAATAAATCAAAAACTTTTGAATATAAGATAAAGATGAAAAAAATTGGTATTATTAATTATGGAACTGGTAATTTAGAAAATATAAAAAATGTTCTAGATCATCTTAAAGTAAAATTTAAAGAAATTTCTTCTTCAAATGAGGTAAAAAATGTAGATAAAATTATTTTGCCAGGAGTTGGAAATTTTGGTTATGCAATAAAAAATATTTCTAATAACAGGATAAAAAATAAAATTGATGAATTCAAAAAGGATGGAGGAATATTATTTGGAATATGTTTAGGGATGCAAATTTTACTGGGTAAAAGTAAAGAAAATGAGTCAATTAATGGTTTTAACTTTCTCAAAGGTGATGCAATTTCACTTAGTGGAAGTAAAAAGGCAATACCTAACTTTGGTTGGTATAAATTAAAAGAAAAATCTCAAGGACAAATATTTAAAAACTTGAATAATAAAAATTTTTACTTTGCTCATTCATTTCATTGTAAATTTTTAAAAAAATATAAATTTAATTATATAAATTATCAAAACAAGAATATTGTTGCATCAGTAGAACATAAAAATATTTTCGGTTGTCAATTTCACCCTGAGTTAAGTGGAAAAAACGGAATTAAGATTTTCAAAAATTTTATAAATTTATAAAAATGTCTAAATCTGAAAAAAAAGTAATTCATTGCAAGAGGTGTGTATTAACTAATCAAAAACCTCACTCAATTAATGAATCAACAAATAAAGTTGGAGACGGAAAAAAATATTTGGTCATTCATCCAGATGGGGTTTGCGTTGCCTGTAAGTATTCAGATAAAAAAAATGTTAACATAAATTGGACTCAAAGAGAAAAGGAATTAAAAAAAATTTTAAATAAGTACAGAAAATCTAATGGAGAATATGACTGTATAGTACCGGGTAGTGGAGGCAAAGATAGCTGCACGGTTGCTCACTTATTAAAATACAAATATAAAATGAATCCTCTTACTGTTACATTTGCCCCCACAATTTATACAGATATTGGAAAAAAAAATATGGATAGTTGGATAAATGTTGGTGGATTCGATAATTATCTTTTTAAAAGAAATGGAAAAGTTTCTAGTATACTGACTCGAGAAGCTTTTAAAAATTTACTTCACCCCATGCAGCCTTTTAAATTTGGCATTAAAACTTTTGCTGCAAAAATGGCTCTCAAATTAAACATAGATTTAATTTTTTATGGTGAACCTTTTTTAGAGTACGGTAGCTCTGATAACAAAAATGAACTAACACCTGATTTTCCTCTAGAGATGCTTGCTTATGATAAAAACCCTTATATCTCAGGTTTATCTGTAAATACTTTGAAAAAAAAATATAAATTTAATGATAATGATCTGTCTCCTTACATGCCAATTAAAAGTAGGGATATCAAAAACAGTAAAATTAAAATTTTATTTCTTGGCTGGTTCCTAAAGTGGAACCCTCAAGAAATATATTATTATGCCTCTAAAAATTGCGGGTATGTTCCGGATACCCAAAGAATAGATGGAACTTATGGTAGATACGCAGGGGTTGATGATAAGATTGAATGGTTACATTTTTTTTGTCATTACATTAAATTTGGTATCGGCAGATGCAGACTGGATGCTTCTCAGGAAATAAGATCAGGTCATATCACTAGAGAAGAGGCAATAGCTCTATGTAAAAAATATGAGGGTGAAGTTCCTACAAGATATTTAAAAGATTGTTTTAAATTTATGAAAATTACTGACTTAGAAGGATGGAAAATAATTGATAAATTTAGACCAAAACATTTGTGGAAAAAAAATAAGCAAAATAAATGGATTCGAAAGCAAGAATTAAAAGAATTAGTATAACATGAGTAGAAGAAAAATTTTATTTCTTGTTGATCATAAACATAGGGATTTTCCAAGTTTATGTTTAATTGGTTACTATTTAAAAAATATTTATGAAGTTTTTTATAGAACCCCGCAAAAAACTGATGTGGATATTATCAATCCAGAATTTATAATCGTTTCAAGGCTTACGAGAAATAATGAACAAATCAAAGAAATTAATCAATGGAGGGAAAAAAAAAGAAAAATAATTGTTATTGATGCAGAGGGTAATCAACAATCTAAAACTTTTGTAACCAAGATGACCTTTAAACCAGATTTGTGTTTTTTATGGAGTAATGTGGAATTTCAAAGACATAAAGAAAAAATTATGTCAGAAAACATAAAATATTTTATTTGCGGATCACCTAGGCTTGATTTTTTTCATAAAGACTTTCAAAATTTTTTTGATAATAATTTACATATTAAAGATAAATTTAAAATTAAGAACGAAAAAAAAACAATTACTTTTGCGATGAACAATTCTTATGAAGATATTTCAGATGCCCAAAAAGAAAAAATAAAAAAAAGATATTATCAAACCTACAAACATAATTTCGGTTTTGAAAAAAAATTGGAACACATGCAAGATTGCAGAAAGACTTTATTATACTATGTAAACTATGTTTTAGAAAATTTTAAAAATGTAAATATAGTAATCAAACCACACCCTAACGAAGATGTAAATTTTTGGAACAAAATTGGAGAAAAAAATAAGAATTTGAAAATAATGTTGGGAAAATCAATAAATGAACTTTTGAAAATTTCAGATTTACACATTGGTATGCAAGGATGTCTTACAATTGTTGAGTCCTCTTTATTAAAAGTGCCTTCAATAGAACTAGATACATTATCTAGGTTATCTAAAAATGAGTTTTTTGAAGAACATCTTAATTTAGCTCTATATACTGCCTCAAATGTGAAGGAATTTCATCGTCAAGCTTCAATTATCTTGAGCAATAATTGTTCAGCTGAAAAGCTTGAATATCAAGAAAAAAAAATTCACGACTATACTGAAAAATATCTGTATAAATTTGATGGTAAAAGATGCATTGATTATGCAAATAACCTAAAAATTTTCATAGAAGCAACTCCTTTCGATATCTCACTAAAAGAAAATGTAAGTTTTCAATTTAATTCAATGAAAAAAATCTTTTTTAATAAAATCTTTGATTTTAAACAGAATTTAATTAAAGTTATTAAATCAACTCTATTTAATAAAAAAGTTTTAGATCCTCGAGGTAGATATGATAATAGGATTAAAAAGGGCGATGAAAATATTTGGTACGAAGAGTTTACCAAAAATTCAAATATAAAAAAGGTACATTAGGATTATGAAGTTAAGTAAAAATTGTCAGATAATTGCAGAGATAGGATGGAACCATATGGGTAACATGAGTTTAGCAAAAAAAATGATTTTAGCTGCTAAAAAAAGTGGTGCAGATTTTGCAAAATTTCAGACATGGTCAGTCAAAACACTTAAATCTGGCCCTTGGGATAAAGATGGAAGAATTCAAATTTATAAAAAAGCTGAATTAACTCCTGAAAAACATAAAATTTTAATTAAGTTTTGTAAGAAAAATAAAATTAAATTTTTAACATCAGTATTTAATGTTAAAGATGTCTCTTGGTTAAAAAAGCTAGGGCTTAGCACTATTAAAATACCAAGTCCAGAAATGCATAATCAAAAATTGCTTGATGCAGTGGATGGAGGCTTCGAAAATGTCATCGTTAGCACAGGAACAGCGACTTGGAAAGAAATCAGAAATGTTAAGAAATCAATAAAAAAATCAAAATTAACTTTATTGCATTGTGTTTCAGCGTATCCAGCTAGTGAAAATAATATTAATTTACCAAAGATTTTAGAATTAAAAAAGATCAACAAGAGCGTTGGTTACAGCGGGCACTTACATGGAAACAATGATGCAATAGCTGCACTAAATTATGATATAGAAATAATTGAAAAACATTTTACAATAAATAATAATTTACCTGGTCGAGATAATAAATTTGCTCTTTTACCCTCAGAAATGAAATTTTTAGTAGATTATAAAAACTCTTTAAAAGAGATGACAATTTATAAAGGAAAAAAATTTCAAAAAGTAGAATCTGATATGAGAAAAAATTATAGAGGTAGATGGGAAAACAATTAATGATAGATCCGGTTTCGGTAATAATTAGAACTAAAAATGAGGCACGTTGGATTGGATACGCAATTCAATCAGTGTTGAACAATCTAAATAAACCAGAAATAATTATCGTAGACAACAATTCAACAGATGAAACTTTAGAAATTGTAAGACTGTTTACTCAAGATAAAATATTAGGTGATAAAAAAAACAAAAATTATACTGATATTAAAATTTTAAATATTGACAATTATTCACCAGGTCGCGCGATAAATTTGGGTGTAAAAAAAGCAAAAAATAAATTTATTTTAATTCTTTCTGCTCACTGTCAAATACAAAATATTAATTTAAAAAAACATATGAAGGATTTAAAAAAATTTGCTTGTGTATTTGGTGAACAAATACCAATATTTAAAGGAAAAAAATTAGCTAAAAGATATTTATGGAGCCATTTTGAAGAAAAAAATAAAATTAATATGTTTTCAAAATATGAAAATAGATTTTTCATGCACAATGCTTGTTCTTTTTTTGAAAAACGTTGTCTAATTAAAAATAAATTTAATGAAAATCTTGTTGGAAAAGAAGATAGATATTGGGCAAATTTAATTATTAAAAAAAATAAAAATATTCTATACGACCCTAAATTAAAAGCCCTTCATCACTACACAACAAATGGAAATACTTGGAAGGGCTTAGCGTAAATTTAGAACTGATAATGCAATCTGTTCCATATAAAAAATATCGAAAATATCTTGGTAAAAGTAGAAAGTGCTTAATTTGCAACAATGACCCATTAGGAAAAAAAAGAGTAATATGGGCAAAAGATAAATATTTCAAAGCCATCAAATGTCAGACTTGCAAACTAATAACAGTCGACCCCGGTTTAACTCCTTTTGGACTAAAAATGTATTACCAAGAGAATATGACAAGAAGAGTAGTACAAAAAAAAAAAATGAAAGAAAGAACAGTTCAATATGATCTAGATAAACAATTTTTAGAAAAATATATTAAAAAAGGTAAAATTCTTGATGTTGGATGTGGGGGTGGAATTTTTTTATCCAAATTAAATAAAAACTTTAAAAAATATGGAATAGATTTAGATAAGTCCTCTATAAGATTTGCTAAAAAGAATTTCAAATATGAATTTAGAGCTGAAAGTTTAGAAAACGATAGTTTTAAAAAAAATAGCTTTGATTTGATAATTTTTAGAGGAGTGATAGAACATTTATATAATCCAAAAAAAATTCTTAATAGAGCTCGTGAATTACTTAAGTCAAAAGGTAAACTTTTTTTTTGCGCAACACCAAACGCTAATTCATTTTGCGCAAGTTTATATAGAGAAAAATGGAATCTATGGCATCCAATTCAACACATTAATTTGTTTACCGTTGAAACATTACATAAGATGTGTGGGATAAAGAAATTCGATATATTAGGGTTTGATTATCCTTACCTTGGAACGCCATATGAAAATTTTGCTGAAGACTATAAGAAAATAGAAATATTTATTAAAAAAAATAATAAAGTTAAGAGTCCAGCATTTTGGGGCAATATGCTTACATTAATTTTAGAAAAAAAATAATCAATCTCTTCTAAAAAAAAGAAATGCCAATCAAAAAAAAACCTGAATGTGCAGTGTTTATCTTTTCAGATACTTGGGGGGAAATTGATACTGTTTTACCACTTATATTTGATATAAAGAAAAAATCAAAACTAAAAGTAATATCTATTTTTACTGAAACCCAAACCTTAAAACAAAAAGATAAGTTTATAGATTTATTTAAGATACTTAAAAATTGTACAGATGAAATATTTGATTTTAAATTTATATTAAGAAAAAATTTTATTCAATTATTTTTAAATTTATTTTTTTTTGATATTAAAAATTTTTTTAAAATAATTTTATTTCCGATCTTAAAAAGAAATATTTCACCAATTAATCAGAAGTTTTATTTAAATGAGGTTAAAAAAAAATATAAGATCAAATACATTTTTGCTGGACACACTAAAGTATTAATAAAAAATTGGTTTTTTGAAAATAATAGTAAAGTATTACTTTTCCCACAAGCTTTAACATTAAGAGGTGTTAACTTTTCAAAAAACAGAAACTTTAATTATAAAATTTATAATAGAGAAAGGCATCAGAAGTATTACAATCATAAGATTTATCCAAAAAACTCTATTTTTTTAACTATTGATAAAAATGAAAGTAAATATTTCAGAAAATATCTTCCAAACAAAATCTTTAATATTATTAACATTGGTTACCAAAGACTAAGTACTAATTGGAAACAAATAAAAATTAAATATAAAGAAAAGTTAAAAAAAAAGCATATCTTAATAATATTAGGAAAAGAGTGGTACCTAGGATCTGAAAATTTAAGAAAAAAATTAATAGAAATATTTAACGTTGCATACAAACTTAATGTAAATGTAAAATATAAGTTTCATCCAAGGTCAACTTTTGATCTATCAAAAGAAAAAAAAAAATTTAATAAAATAAAGATTGAAGAGGCAAAAAATAGTATTTTAACAGAAGCATTAAATGCTTTAGTAGCTATTACAACATCTAAAACAGGTTCATGTTTTGATTGTATCTCTGCTAATGTACCGGTTTTAGATTATTATTCTTTAAATAATGGACTCAAAGAAAATACGCAAGATGAGTTTAAAATAAATGGAAAAATTACCACTCTTTATAGATATTATAATTTTGTTTTACCAATAAATAATACTAAAGAGTTAAATTTAAAATTATCAAAGATTTTGACGTCTTACGAATTCCGTAAAAAAATATTAAAAGAACAAAAAAAAAATTTTCAATTTTATCTTAAGGGAAACAAAATCAAAAAAATAGTTGATGTCATCAATTAAAAAAATACCAATTTTAATTTTTGCAAGAATGAGTTCTAAGAGATTAAAAGGAAAAATGCTAATGAAGATAGGAAAAAAAAGTCTTATATTTCATATAATTGATAGAGTAAAAAAAATAAGAAATGGGAAAAATATAATTTTAGCAACTTCAAATAAAAAATCTGACGATAATCTTGTAAGAGAGGCTAAAAAAAAAAAAATTAAAATATTTAGAGGAAGTCTTAATAATGTAGTTAAAAGAGCAATTAATTGTTGCGAGAAATATAATTTAGACAACTTTGTTAGAATTTGTGGAGACCGAATACTTCTTGATTATAAAGAAATTGAAAATGCAATTAAAAAATTTACTTTATCAAAAAAAAAAATAGATATAGCTTCTAATCTTTTTGAAGGAAAAGTACCATCTGGAAAAACCATCGAAATTGTAAGTTATAATGCTCTAAAAAAAATTTATAAAAAAAAATTATCTTCTTTAGATTTAGAACATTTGACAACCTATTTTTATAAAAATAAAAAACAATTTCAGATTTTAAAGTTAAAAAAATCAAGTCTCTTTAAAAATTTAAACTATAGCTATGCAATTGATACTATAAAGGACTTTGAAAGAATTAAATATATTAATTATAAGTTAAAAAATCTTTCTGTTGAAAATAATCGTCAAATTTTAGCTACGACAAAAAAATGGTATTTAGGAAAAAAATAATCGATTATGATATTTAAAGATAAACCTCTAGTAACTATTTATATTGTTTCAAAAAATTATGGTAGGTTTTTAAATCAATCAATTAAAAGCGTTTTAAATCAAACATATAAAAATTGGGAACTATTCCTTGTTGATGATAATTCTGATGACGAAACTGTCAAAATCATGAATAAATTTAAAAAATATAAGGATAGAATAAATTTTATTTTTAATTCAAAAGATATCGGTTTACAAAAAACGGCAAATACAATTCTTTCAAAAAGTTTAGGTAAATATTTTATTAGATTAGATGCAGATGACTGGTTTGAAAAAAATGCCATTGAATTAATGGTAAATATTTTAGAAAAAAAAAATAATTTAGAAATTGTATTTGGTAATTATAATTTTACAAATGAATTTGGAGAAAAAAAAGGAATTGATAAAAAATATGATTATAAGGAACGAACTAACTTAAAACACTTCCCAGTTCACGGTGCTTGTACAATGTTTAGAGTAAAAACTTTAAAAAATGTTGGAGGATACAATGAGAAATTTAAAGCACAAGATGGTTGGGAAATTTGGCAAAAAATTGCTAAAAAGAATAAAATTTTTCATATAAAAAAAACTTTGTTCAATTATAGACAGCACAACAATTCTCTTTCAGTAAATAAAAGTAAAATATTAAAATATAGAAATATGATATTCAAAGATTTGTCTAAAAAATTAAAAAAGAATAAGCCTAATTGTCTTGCAATTATTCCTGTTAAAGAAAATTATAAAAATTTTTTTAATGTACCTTTCTTAAAGATTGGAAAAAAGAATCTCTTGGATAAGGCAATAGATTGTGCCATTAATTCTACTAAAATAAGTAAGATTGCCGTAACCACTTCATCAAAAAAAGTAATAGATTATTTGAGCAAAAAAAAGAATAAAAGTCATAAAAATTTATTCTTAGTAAAAAGAAATGATGAAAAAAAAAATAAATATGCAGATATTAGAAAAATTATTTTAGATGCTTCAAAAAGATATGAAAAAAAATATAAAAGAAAATTAGATTTAATAGTTTATTTAAGTATTCACGCTCCATTTAGAACAAGCAATCATATTGATGAGGCAATCAATGTATTACAGGTAAATAATTGTGACACAGTTTTTTCAGTAAATATAGAATATGACCCAATATTCAAATTTTCAAAAAAAGGAATTAGTGTACTTAATCCAGGTCGATTTGATGAGCTCAATTTTGAGCGAGAAACATTACTTAAATACAATGGATCTGTTCTTCTTACAAGATATTCTAAGATAAAAAAATCTAAATTGTTTGCTGGTGATCTAGGATACTTAGAGATGACAAATGAGGAAAGCCAACAAATAAAATCTCAAGACGATTATACAAGAATTAAAAATCTATTAATAAAAAAATGATTCAAAAAATAAAAAATTGTCCATTATGTGGATCAAGTAATTTTGATTTTTTTTCTTCACTTAAAAAAAACTTATACTCAGAAATTATATCTAAAATAACAAAACTAAATGAAAATTATTTAATAAAAAAAATAAAAAATAATAGATGCAAAAGATGTGGATTAATTTTTAAAAATTACTGGTTTGATGATAAAATTTTAGAAAAAATTTATGAAAAGTTTATTAAAAGTCATCCAAGAGGCCAAGATTTCAAGTCTGATTTATTTTCAAAAAAGGGGTTAAGTCTAGTATTTTCGAAACTTTTATTAGCAGACAAGAATAAAGATATCGAAAATAAAAATAAATATTCAAGAACAATAAAATCAATAATTGCCTCAATTCCAAACTACAATAAATTAAAAAGCACGAATTGGATAACTAAATACTCAAGAAGTTTTGACTCAAACTTAAATTTAGATCTTTTAAAAAAAAACTTTGAAGAAATAAAGAGTATAATTAAAAGACCTGAAGAGTTCAAAAGGTTTTCTGGTTTTGAAAGTAAACATTTATGGAAATATTTGACAAAAAATATAAAAATTAAATCTTACGCAGAAGTTGGCTGTCCTCAATGGGGGTTATTTGAAATAGTAAAAAAAAATAAAATTGAACAATTCTTTATTCAAAGAAAAGAAAAAAATTTTTGGGGAAAAAATTGTAAAATTGATAATGTTAAAAATTGTATTTTATTTAAAAAAGAAAAAACAAATTTTAAAATCATTAATTATGAAAATTTACCAATTTTAGACGCAAAATTAGATTTAATAAGTTCTTTCCAATATATAGATCATTTGCGAGAGCCATTAAAATTTTTTGAAAACTTAAATAAAATTTCTAAAAATCAAGCTTACATAGTTGATAATTATAAAAGTTTTGATAATACAATTTATATTCAACATTTTACGGGATGGGGTTTAAAGCCTTTTACATGGGTGGCAAAAAAACTTAAAAAAAAACTTAAGAACAATTTTTCAAAAATTAAATATACTGAGAATGATTTATTTTTACTTTCGTAATGGAGTTTTATAAAAAAATTAAACGATTTTTAAGTAGTTGGGAATATTTAGATTTAAACATAAATAGCTCCACATTATTGATGGGTTATCAAGGTAAAGATTTAATAAAGTTTTTTGATGTCGAGTCCGAGAATTTTATTTGTTCTTCTACTAAAAGGCCTTTTAATAAAAAACTAATTATTAGATCATTATTAATTTTTTTGAAAACACTTTTTTTAAGACCATCTTTATTTTTTAAAGTGTTAAGGTGGGTACATACAATTTACTTTATCTGTGCATATATAGAAAAAAAAAATATTATAAATATTGTTTCATTTACTGATTATAATTTAGTGCCTTTTTATATTAAAAAAATACTTGGAAAAAAAATTAAGACTTTTTGTTTACAAAACTCCAGAAGAGAAAATAGGAGCAATCATTTTAATTTTGATGAGTATTTCTTACTAACTCCTTTAAGAAAAGATGAAGTAAAAAATATGGATAATTGTAAATTTAATCAATTTGGAAGTTTGAGAATGTGCCTTTCTATAAATCAAAATAATATGTGGAAAAAAATTAAAAATTTACCTTCTCAAAATGAGAATAAGACAGAATTTTTGTTAATATCCTCTCTTGCTCCTGATTTTCTTGAATTTTTAGACAAACATTTTAACGATAAAATTCAAGAGGAAAACTTTAAAAACAACATAGATGAATTAGTAGAAAAATTTATAAAACAAAAAAATAATTTTAGAGAAATAAGGTTTATAAATTTTTTGTTATTATTTTATAACTTAAATAATTATGTAAATAAAAAAAAAGATAAATTAATTATTTTAAATAGAGCAGATCCAAATTCTGAATATTTTCAAAGAGAGAAAAAATTTTATTGTAATTTTAAAAATGTAGAACTTAAAAAACTAAATAAAATCAATAAGTATAATTTTATACTGTCAGATAAACAAAGAATAGTAGTATCCGATATATCAACATTATCTAGAGAGTGCTTGGCCATTAATATGAAATGTTTATTCTTTAATAAATATATAAATTATACAGGTGAATATTGGACTTCGGCTGAATCTATTTTTTACAGTAAAAAAGAAAGTAATGAAAAATTTGATTTAAGGTTGGATAAAATAAAATTATTAAGTAAAGATAGTTATATGAACGAAAAAAATAAAATAAATAATTCTTCTATTGTAATATCTCCTGACAGAGATAATTTTGATTATTTTTTTAAAAAAACAAATTTAAAATTAAACAAATTACATGATGAAATATAGGTCAATCCTTATAACTGGTGGAACTGGTAGTTTTGGCAACGCTATGGTTACAAAACTTCTTAAAAATCAAAATAAGATCAAACGTTTGGTAATATTTAGTAGAGATGAATTGAAGCAATCGCAAATGATGGAAAGATTTCCGCAAAAAAAATATCCTATGTTAAGGTTTTTTATTGGGGACGTAAGAGATAAAGAAAGATTAAAAAGTGCTTTTTCAGGAATCGATTTAGTTATTCATGCAGCAGCATTAAAACAAGTTCCTGCTGCTGAATATAATCCCACTGAATTCATTAAAACAAATATAATAGGCGCATCGAATGTTATCGAAGCAGCTATTAATGCTAAAGTTAAAAAAGTAGTAGCACTTTCAACAGATAAAGCTTGCGCACCAGTAAATTTATATGGAGCTACAAAACTTTGTAGCGATAAACTTTTCATAGCTGCAAATAATTATGCAGGAAAAAAAATTATTTTTTCAGTAGTGAGATATGGAAATGTGATGAATTCAAGAGGATCAGTATTACCATTATTTATGAAACAGAGAGATCAAGGTTATTTTACTATAACCGACCAAGAAATGACGAGATTTAATATTACTCTAGAAGAAAGTGTGGAATTTGTTTTAAAAATTTGTGAGAAATCAGTGGGTTACGAAATCTTTGTTCCCAAAATACCTTCATTCAAGGTTGTGGATTTGGCAAGTGCAGTAAAATCTACAAATAAACTTAAGTTCATAGGAATAAGACCAGGTGAAAAAATTCATGAGGAAATGATAACAATGTCAGATAGTAAAAGCGTTGTAGAATTAAAAGATAGTTATATTTTATGTCCTCCTGGAGAAAACAAAATAGCAAATTACTATTTAAAAAAATTAAATGGAAAACTTACAAAAAAAGATTTTTCTTACAATTCAAGTAATAACAAAAAATTTTTATCAATTAGTGAATTAAAAAAATTAATTCAAAAAAATAGTTAATTTTTTAATGGCTTCAAAATTTCCTTACAGTAGACAAAAAATAGATAACTCAGATATACTTTCAGTTGCAAGAGTTTTAAAAAGTGATTTTTTGACTCAAGGCCCTAAGTCAAAAGAGTTTGAAAAAAAACTATCATCTTTTTCTGGAGCTAAATATGTTAGCGCAGTGAACAGCGCTACAAGTGGGCTTTACTTAGCTTGTAGAGCTTTAGGGCTAAAAAAAAACGATTATGCCTGGACAACACCTAATACGTTTGTTTCATCCGCTAATTGTATTATAAACTGTGGAGCCAAAGTAGATTTTGTTGATATAGACAAAGATACCTTCAATATAGATATTGAATTATTGGAAAAAAAGTTAAAGAAAACTGATAAAAAAAAAATACCTAAAATAGTTATTCCAATTCATTTTGCTGGATGCCCTTATGATCAAAAAAAATTATTTAAATTATCAAAAAAATATAAATTTAAAATTATTGAAGATGCATCCCATGCAATTGGTGCTAAAAATAATGGTCAAAAGGTTGGAAATTGTAAATGGAGTGATTTTGTTGTTTATAGTTTTCATCCAGTAAAAATTATTACAACTGGAGAAGGAGGTGCAGTTCTCACTAATAATAAAGATTTATTTGAAAAAGTTAATATTCTAAAAACTCATGGAATTACTAGAAATCCTAACTTTATGAAAAAAAATAATAAATCTTACTGGTATTATGAGCAAATAGACATTGGTTATAATTTTAGAATTTCAGATATTCACGCTGCTTTAGGCATAAGCCAGCTAAAAAAAATAAATAAATACATAGGAGATAGAAATTTTATCGCTAAATTTTATAAAAAAATTTTAAAAGAATTACCGGTAAGAATGCAAAAAATAAATAGTCGGTATATTTCCTCTTATCATTTATTTGTAATTAAAATGATTAATATAAAAAATATTAAAAATTATGATAAAATATTTAATTATTTAAGAAAAAAAAAAATATTCGTAAACCTTCATTATTTGCCAGTTCATAAACAACCGTTTTATAGAAAAATAAAATATTTGAAAAATAAAAAATTTGAAAAATCTGAAGAGTACTCTAAGTCAGCGTTGTCTCTTCCGATATATCCCGGTTTAAGTAAAAAAAATATAAAGTATATATTTAACAAACTAAAATTTGCATTGAACAAATTTAAATAAAATGAATATTGCAATAATTCCAGCTAGAGCAGGAAGTAAGAGATTAAAAAATAAAAATCTCAAAACTCTAAACGGCAAACCACTAATTTATTATGCTATAAACACCGCTATTAAATCAAAATTATTTGATGACGTAGTTATTTCAACTGATAGTCCTAAAATTTTAAATAAAGCAAAAAAATTTGGGGCAAATAACAACGGGTTAAGATCAAAAAAATTATCAGATAATCAAACCTTACTTCTTGATGTTGTTAAATACGAGATCCAAAAACATGAAAAATCAAAATCTATTAAAAACGTTTGCTGTATATTACCCACAAATGTTTATAATAATAAAAAATTATTAACTTTGGGTTTAAAAAGATTATCTAACAATAAAAAAGGATATATTTTTTGTGCAACAAAAACTCCGACATCTGTATTTAGATGTTTTACAAAAAAAAAAAATCAAGAAACAAAAATGATTTTTCCAAGTATGTTTAATAAAGGTTCACATTTACTTCAAGATACTTTTTATGATTTTGGAAATTTTTATTGGGCAAAAAAAAATACTTGGTTAAATAAAAAAATTATTTTTTCAAAAAACTCAAGATTTATTGAAATAAAAAATAAATATTATAGTGACATTAATACATTAGAGGATTTTAAAACAGCAAAAGATATTTTGAACAAAAGATAAAATGAAGAAAAATAAAAAAATATTAGTTATCGCATCACATCCAGATGATGAAGTGCTTGGATGTGGTGGGACATTGATAAAGTACTCTAAAATGGATTATGAAATCAAAATAGTTTTTATGACTAACGGTGTTTCCTCTAGAACAAAAATAAAAAATAATGAAATTTTAAAAAGAAAAAAAGCTGCAATTAAAGCTTGTAAAATCTTAGGTGCTAATAAACCAAAATTTTTTAACTTTAAAGATAATCAAATGGACAGTGTCCCGTTACTTAAAATAGTAAAAGTAATAGAAAAAGAGATATATTTATTTAAACCATCAATTATTTTTACTCATTTTAATGGAGATTTAAACATAGATCATGAAATAACGTCTAGAGCTACACTAACTGCTTGCAGGCCAATACTTAATCATACTGTGAAAAATTTATTTATGTTTTACGTGCCATCTAGCACAGAGTGGAATCATAATAAAAATAAAAAAAATTTTATACCAAATTGGTTTGAGGATATATCCAAAAGTGATAAACAAAAAAAACTTGCTTTAAATTGTTATAAAACGGAAATGAGAAAATGGCCACATCCCAGATCTTTGAAAAATATTTCAAATCTTCAAGAGGTATTTGCATCTGAAGTTGGTCAAAAAAAGACAGAGAGCTTTATGCTTTACAGAGGTTTAAACTAATGAAAAAAAAATGTCTTTTCCTTGGATACAATAACAAACAAACAAAATTAATTAGGTTTATTAAACAAAATAATTTTTATGTTTTTCAAACGAACAAAAAAATTACCTATAAACAAGTTAAAAAATTCAATCTGATAATAAGTTATGGCTACAAAGAAATAATAAATTCAGAGGTAATTAAAAAACTCAATAGACCAATAATTAATTTACATATCGGATATTTGCCTTTTAATAGAGGTTATCATCCAAACATGTGGTCTTTTTTAGAAAATACACCTGCCGGTGTTACAATTCATGAAATTGATAATGGTTTGGACACTGGTCCAATTATATTTCAAAAGAAAGTAAATTTTAAATCTGAAGCATCAAATTTTACTAGAACATATAAGATACTAAGAGAGGAAATAGAAAATTTATTTATTTTAAATTTTAAAAAGATAGTGAATAGAAAATATAAAAAAATTAATCAAAGAGGAATTCATACCTTTCACAAAGAATACGAAAAACCAAATTTTATAAAATGGGGCATGAAAATAGATCAAGCAAAAAAGAAATATGATAAATATATTAAAGCTGATATGAAAAAAAATCTTTCTTTGATTGACGCGATCCAAAATGTGAGAAAAAGTAATAATGTCAATTGGATGGATATTTTACGTCTAGGAATGGTTAAATCACCTAAAGATGCAAAAAATTTAATTAAAAAAATTAGTTCTGATGATGATGAAATTGGCTCACTTTTGAGAAAAATAGGATAAAGGAAGAATGTCTAACCATATTTACTCAGGTAATTTAAAAAAAAAAGCAGTTAATTATAATTTTTTAAAAAAAAGATTGGATCTTAATAAAAAACTTCAAAATAAAGATTTTTCAAAATGGCTATTTCAAAAAATTAAAGTTAAAAAAAATGAAAAAATTTTGGATGTAGGTTGTGGTGAAGGTGCTCAAGTAAAAAAGTTTATTAAATTAATAACTAAAAAAGGTAACATTTCTTGTCTTGATATAAATCAAGCATCGATAAACAAGTTGAAAAAAGATATCGGAAATAGAGAAAATTTACAGGCAGTCGCATCTGATATGCGAAACTTAGAAGACATTATACTTACAAAATTTAAGCAAAAGCAATTTTCTCTAGTTCATTCCTCGTATGCTTTATACTATTCACCTAAGAGATTAGAAGTTTTAAACACAATGTACAAATTTTTGAAAAACAGTGGATCTATTTATATATTCACGCCTTGTTTACCGCACGGAATGGTAAGTTTAGCAAAAAAATTTCACAAAATTCCACCTTTAGTAGAAGATAGTTTAAAATTTGGAAATAAAGTTTTAGAGAAAAAATTAAGGAAAATGTTTTGGGAGGTTCAAATTAATTATTTTCAAAGCTTAATTAAAATTGAAAATTTAAATGACTTTAAATTATTTTATCAGTCAACAACTTATTTTAACAAAAAATATCAAAATAATATCTACAAATTTGTACAAAATGAAATTTTAAATAATGGTCATATTTCTTTTGAAAAAAATGGATATTTAATTAAAGGATATGAAAAGAAAAACAAATTTTTTTAAAAAAAAAACACCTATAATAATTGCTGAAATGTCAGGAAACCATAATGGATCTTTAAAACAAGCATTGAAAATTGTCAAAGAAGCATCAAAAGCAGGAGCTGATGCAATAAAACTTCAAACTTATACCGCTGACACAATTACACTTAATTCAAAAACTAGTGATTTTATAATTCATGATAAGAAAAGCTTATGGAAAAAAGAAAGATTATATAATCTATATAACAAAGCTCATACACCTTGGTCTTGGCACAAAAAAATTTTTAATTTAGCAAAAAAACTTAATATTGTTTGTTTTAGCTCACCTTTTGATGAAACGGCTGTTGATTTTTTAGAAAAACTTAATACGCCAATTTATAAAATAGCTTCATTTGAGATAACTCATTTGCCCTTAATAAAAAGAGTAGCTTTAACAAAAAAACCAATGATTATTTCAACTGGATTAGCTAGTAAAAAGGAAATTAAAGAAGCTATAAAAATTGCAAAAAAATACGGTTGCCCAAAAGTTATTTTATTAAAGTGTACAAGTGCTTATCCAGCAGATATTGCAGATACAAACATTGCAACAATTAAAGATTTAAAAAAAACATTTAAGTGTGAAGTGGGCTTTTCTGATCATACATTAGGAATAGGAGCGTCAATAGCAGCAGTTTCCAATGGAGCAAAAATAATTGAAAAACATTTTACAATTAGCAAGAAAGATAAAGGAGTAGATTCCGCTTTTTCTATGGACGTTAATGAATTAAAGTTGTTGGTCACAGAAGCTAAACGAGCATTCTTGAGTCTTGGCAAAGTAAATTATAAGTTATCAACTTCAGAAAAAAAATCTAAAATTTTTAGAAGATCAATTTACGCTAGAACAGATATAAATATAGGAGAAAATTTCACTTCACAAAATATTAAGGTAGTACGACCTTCCTATGGGCTTCCCCCAAAGTATTACGATAAATTATTAGGAAAAAAATCTAAGAGAAAAATTAAAAAGGCAAGCAGAATTTTATTGAATGATTTATAAAAATGTTGCTGTTATCGGACTTGGCTATGTTGGTTTGCCATTAGTAGAGCAGTTAATAAAAAAAAAAATTGATGTTATAGGATTTGATATCAATCCAAAAAAAATTAACAAAATTTATAGATCAAATAAATTTAAAAAATTAAGGCTTACATCTAATTATAGAGATCTTGAAGATAGAAATTTTTTTATTATTTGCGTACCAACACCTATAAATAAAAAAAAAAAACCTGATTTAGGACCATTAAAATTAGCATCAAAAATTGTTGGAAAAAATTTAAATTTAAATGACATTGTTGTTTATGAATCTACAGTTTTTCCCGGTTGCACAGAGGATATTTGTATTCCAATTTTAGAAAAATTCTCTGAATTAAAAATAAATAAAGATTTTTTCTGCGGATATTCACCTGAAAGAATCAATCCAGAAGACAAAAAACACACACTAGAAAATATTATAAAAGTAACAAGCGGTTCCAACAAATACTCTTCAAAAATAATTGATAAATTTTATAAAAAAATTATTCCAGCTGGGACCTATCTAGCTGAAAGTATAAAAATAGCCGAGTCTGCAAAAATTATTGAAAACGTACAAAGAGATTTGAATATTGCTTTAGTAAATGAGCTATCATTAATATTTAATAAAATGAAACTTGATACTCACAAGATTTTAAAAGCCGCTGCAACAAAATGGAATTTTATAAGTTATAAACCAGGACTAGTAGGAGGTCATTGTATCGGCGTAGATCCATATTACTTAACCTATAAATCTGAACAATTAAAATATAAACCTAAAGTAATTTTAGCAGGCAGAACAGTTAATGATAATATGCCAAATGAAATTGCTAAAAATGTAATAAGTAATCTTGTAAAGAAAAAAACAAATATCAAAAATAAAAAAGTTTTGATAATAGGATATTCATTTAAAGAAAATTCAAAAGATATAAGAAATACAAAAGTCTTAAATTTATTTAAAAATTTAAAAAGAACAATTAGATTTGTCGATATTTTTGACCCAATAGTAGACACTAAAGAAATCTACAAGGAACACAGAATAAAAGTACAAAGCAAAATCAACAAAAAAAATTTTTATGATGCTTTAATATTAGCAGTGCCTCATGAAAAAATTATTAAAGATGGTAAAAATAAAATTTTAAAATATTTAAAAAAAAATGCTTATATTGTTGATATCAAAAAAGTTTTATAAATCTTGTGTTGAATAAAACGTTAATTACAACTTCCAAACAGAACTATTCGGGTAAAAACTTTATTTTTTTAAATAATTGGTTAACAAATAATTATTTTTTAGAGAGTAAAAAAAAAGATAAGCTTTCTTATCATTGGGATAGCTTAATAAAAAAAAAAAAGGACCACAAATATTTATCTAATTTTTATGAGAAAGTTTTAAAAGATCTTTCAAATAAATTAAACTTTATTCATAATGTAAATTATAATCTTATTTATTGGAGAGTGATACTTGGTCCATGGCTATACACTTTTATTTCAAGTAATTACGATAGGTGGGAAATTTTATCAAAAACATTAAGTAATAAAAAGTTTTTCTTACATTATCATTCTTATAAAACTGAAAAATTTATTAATTTAGATTTTAAAGATTACTACGATAAGTTAACTAATTCCGATAATTATAATTATAAAAAGTTTGATGAAATTTTGAAATTTCGAAATGAAAAAAACTTAAATATAATCAACAAAATCGGTTTTATAAAAGTTAATAAAAACAAATCAATATATTTACAAAAGTTAAATTATATTATTTTTATTTTTCAAAAAATGTATTTCAATTTTAGTATTAACAGGAATAAAAATATTTTTTTTACATCCTTTTTTAAAAAAAAAAATATACCTTCTTTTATAAGCAAATTTGGAAAAAGTTGTAATTTTTTTATTTTTTTTTCTTTTAAAAATTTTATACAAAAAAAAGATTATGATATTAAAATAAGAAATCAAAAATTAACATTTAAATCAAAAAACCTATTTGAAACATATATTAAAAATAAATTATTTAAAGAATTACCAATTTCTTACTTAGAAAAATATAAATTTTTAAGATCTAGTATTTTTGATAAGCACAAAAATAAATTTAATATCATTGTTAGCGTTGAACATTTAGAAGATGATGTCATTAAAATCTGGTTAGCAGAAAAAATATTTTACAAATCAAAATTATATATTTATGATCATAGTAATAGTTTAAGACTTTCATTAAATGATTTTGGTCATGAAAAAATTATTTCTAACAAGATTATTTCATGCTTTAAAAACAACGATAACAGTTTTATTAATCTTCCTGATCTTAAATTTTCATTTTTAGGTGATAAAAAAACTAAGATATTCAATAAAGCAAAGTTTGGATCCATAATTTTATACGAAGGCCCCAAGTATGCAGGAAAACTAATAAGCGCTCCAACCGGACCAACTAATAATGAACAATTTGATCAAATAATAAATTTTTACTCTAAACTTAAAAAAAAAATAAAAAAAAAAATAAAATTTAAATCACCACCTTATTCGAATACAAGAGTTAATACGCAAAAAAAAATAAAAAAACTTTATGGAAAAAAAAGTGTATTTGACTCAGATGAAAACTTAAAAAAAATAATTGACCATTCAAAAGTAATTGTTTGTACTTATCCGCAAACAACTCTTTTAGAAATTATTCTGTCTAAAAAACCTTTTATCATTTTATATCCAAAAAATTTCTGGGAGTTTGATAAAAATAGTCAAAAAGTTATAAACAAATTAAGAAAAAAAAATATTTTGTTTTTTGATGAAAATAAAGCGTCAAAACATATTAACAAACACTGGGATAATTTAGAATTGTGGTGGAATTCTAAAGATATACAATTATTTTTAAAGGATATAATGAAAAATCATTTTAATTTTAGGGAACACAATCACCAATGGGAAAATTTTTTTGAGAAATTATGAGCAAAAAATACATCTTACTTGATTGCACGCTTAGAGATGGCGGTTATTATAATAATTGGGATTTTAATGAGATAAATATCCAAAAATATTTAAACTTAATAAATCAAACTCCGATTAAATTTGTTGAACTTGGTTTTAGATTTTCAGAAAAATTGAAACTAAAAGGCAAAACTGCTTACACAGATGAAAATCTGATAAATAATTTAAAAATACCAAAAAATATTTCAATAGGGGTTATGGTAAATGCCAGCGATCTTATTGGACAGAAAAAATCACCTTTAAATATATGCAAGAGACTATTTCCAAATTTAAAAAGGTCAAAAATTAAATTTGTTAGATTTGCTTGTCACCATGAGGAAGTTTTCTTATTATCTGATTGTCTAAAATGGCTTAAACAAAATCAAATTAGGGTCTTCGTAAATATCATGCAAATTTCTGAAATTAAACATAATCAGATAAGAAAAATATGTAACTTTTTAAATCGAAAAAGTGATATTTTGTACTTAGCTGATAGCTTAGGTTCTTTGACAATAAACCAATTAAAGAAAATAGTTCATTTGTTTAAAAGATATTGGAAATTAGATTTAGGTATACATGCACATAACAATCTTAATCTTGCATTAAAAAATTCAATACAAGCGAACAAACTTGGAGTAGTTTGGATTGACTCAACTATTACTGGAATGGGCAGAGGGCCTGGTAATACTACTACAGAGGAGGTTATTAAAGAAAAATTTGGAATTAATAAATTTAAAAAATTTAGGTCAAGTTCAACTTTTAAATTTTTTAGTAAACTTAAAGAAGAATATAAATGGGGATCTAATTTATATTACGAGCTGGCAGCAAAAAAAAAAATTCACCCAACCTATATTCAAAAGATATTATCGGATAACAGATATCAAAAATCAGATTACAAAAAAATAATTGATACTTTGGGTAGAGTTGATTCAAAGAAATATAATCCTTATAAATTAATTAATTCAGTATACTTTTTAGACAAAAAACCAGTTGGAAAATGGAAACCAATTAATGAAATTGAGAATAAGAATGTCTTAATAATAGGAGCGGGTGAAAGTGTAAGAAAAAGAAAACTTAATATAGAAAAATTTATTTTAAAGAAAAATTTGTTTGTTATTTGTTTAAATTCTTCATCACAAATAAATGAAAAATTAATAAATATAAGAGCTGTTTGTCATCCTGTACGAATGATGTCAGACGCATTTTTTCATAGAAAAAGTAAGACAAAAGTCGTTCTTCCTTTTTCAATGTTAAAGAAAAATATTAAAGATTCATTGAAATTAAATTTTTCAAAAATATTTGATTTTGGTTTAGCACTTTACCCAGAAAAAAATATTTTAGTAAAAAGCCGATATTGTTTTTTACCTTTTCCATTAGCTTTAGGCTATTCTCTAAGTATAGCTATTTCTGGAAAAGCAAGATCTATAACGTTAGCTGGCTTTGATGGATATAAAAAATCTGACTCAAATCAAGACGAAACAGAACAAATGTTTAAAGAATTTATAAAACAATACAAAAATTATAAATTTATAAGTCTTACCAAATCAAAATATAAATTTTTAAAATTTAA
>MDTB01171914.1_pt1 | contig 25397 bp, 28 predicted proteins | sample 811161 | NCBI WGS metagenome assembly MDTB01 (sample SAMN05326650, study PRJNA326480) | marine metagenome | isolation source: seawater | place: Mediterranean Sea | collected 2009
CAGGTTTCAGTTTTATTTTAATGAAAAAAAAAATTGCAATTATTGGATCTGGAATTGCTGGCTTAACTTTAGCAAATTTTTTATATAAAGATAAAAATCATGATTTTATGGTTTATGAAAAGGATGAAAGTCTACCTCTTGATGAGGGTTACGGCATACAGCTCTCAACTAATAGCATTAAAATTTTAAATAAAATAAACTTTAGTAAAATTAACAATGAAAAAATATATCACCCAAAAGATATAGACATTTATAATATTCAAAACAAAAAAATATGTGATTTAGATTTGATCCAATTTAATACAAATGATTGCAAATATACAACTTTGCAGAGATCTACCTTAATTGAATTTTTAAAAGACGATATTTATACTCAGCACATTAGGTTTGGAAAAAGAATTAAAGAAGTTGCAGAATTAAAGGGAAAAGTTCTAATTAAATTTGATGATAATACAAACGATCTTGTAGATTATGTCATTGGCGCAGATGGAATTTTTTCTAATACACATACATTTTTCGAAAAGAAAAAAAATAAACCAGTATTTAAAAACGCTTTAGCAATAAGGACAATTCTAAACTCAACATCAGGATTAGAAATTGATCAATCTAAAATTAGTCTAATGATGGGAAAAAATTGTCATTTAGTTATTTATCCAATTAATAAAAATAAAGAACTAAATTTTGTTTGCATATTGAGGCATAAGAAAGCAGATCCTGATAATATTAAAACTTTGCTAAAAGAAATTGTCAAACAAAATCCTAATTTGGAAAAAGCTTTTGAAGAAACTTTAAAATTTTGGCCGTTATATGCAACTCCAAAAATACTTCCGTCAACCAATAGTAAAGTTTTCTATATTGGTGATGCATTTAATGGTTTTTTACCAACATTAGCTCAAGGTGCAGGGCAATCAATAGAAAGTGCTTATGAATTATTTAATTTAATTAAAACTGAAAAAGGGGATATACAAAATATTTATTTTCATGAAAGGTCAAAGAGAGCAAAAATAGTAAGAAGAAGATCAAACTTTAACTTTTTTATTTTTCATTTATCGAGTAAATTTATGCAAACGATAAGAAATTTTTTTATGAAATTTTTAATAAAAAGAAGAGATTTTATTAATTCTTATTTAGGTTCAGTTTACAAAGACTAGATTTGTTGTTCTGCAATAAACTTTTGTCTTAGACTATCAATTAAAACAGCCGAACCATTTAAATCATAATGCCAGTAAGTCCAACCATTACAGCTATCTGCTCCCATTATTTGTGCCGCAACCTTATGAATTGAGCCTTCAGACTCTTTATATTTAATACTTCCATCTGCCATTATTTTCGCATTTATTTTCTTTTTAGCATCAAATAAAGTAGTTCCTGGCTTTAATATTCCTAATTCTACCAATGAGCCAAATGGTACTCTAGGTTTTGATTTATTATTTTCAATAGTATCAAGGTAACAATCATTAATAGCTTTTGTTTTTTCAATTCTATCACTTGCAGCTTTAAAATATTTTCTTTCTTTCTCTATGCCGCAATAGTTCCTTCCTAATTTTTTTGCCACAACAGCTGTTGTCCCCGTTCCTAAAAAAGGATCAAAAATTTTATCTCCTTTATTTGTAGTTGCTAGCACAATTCTATGAAGTAGTGCTTCTGGTTTTTGAGTAGAATGCACCTTTTTTCCATTTTTCTTCAATCTCTCTTTTCCATTACAAATTGGAAATGTCCAATCTGACCTCATTTGCAAATCATCATTGAAACACTTAAGAGATTGATAATTAAACGTATATTTTGAGTTTTTATTTTTTGACGCCCAAATAAGAGTTTCATGAGCATTAGTAAATCTAGTACCTCTAAAATTAGGCATCGGATTATTTTTTCTCCAGACTACATCATTTAGTATCCAATAATTTAAATTTTGTAAGTGGTAACCCAAACGGAAAATATTATGATATGAGCCTATTACCCAAATGCTTCCGTTGTCTTTTAAAATTCTTTTGCATTCAGTAAGCCATGCTTTGCAGAAATTATCATAATGCTTGAAGCTATTAAACTGATCCCATTTATCGTTCACTCCATTTACTTTACTTGCATCTGGACGAGTTAATTTTTCTCCTATTTGCATGTTGTATGGAGGGTCAGCAAATACTAGATCAAAAGAATTATCAGGAATTTTTTTTAATTCTTTTAAGCAATCTCCGTTTAAAATTTTATTATGAAACTTTGACATTTCAAGATTCAACCTTAAATTGAATCTAGGGTCAATAATTTTTACGTGAAAAAAAAGGTTTTTAGTGGCTTTAAAATTATTTTAACAACATCTTGTGTATGGGTTTAAAATTTTTTCTATGCATTGTTGTTAACCCATACTTTTTTAATCCCAATATATGTTGCTTGGTTCCATAGCCAAAGTTTTTATTCCAAGAATAGTTTTTATATTTTTTTGACATCTTAATCATTATTTTATCTCTATAAACTTTTGCCAATATAGATGCAGCACTAATACATTTAATTTTTTCATCTCCTCTAATAACAGTTTTACATTTACTTGGAACTTGTGGGGGAAATATACCATCTACGAGTATCAAGTCTGGTTTTTTAGATAAACCAAAAATAGCTCTTTTCATCGATAATAGTGAGGCTTGTAAAATATTTAATTTTTCAATTTCTTTAACAGAGGCCACTCCAATAGAAAAGTAAGAGTTATTTATAATATCTTTAGATACTTCTTTTCTTTGTTCAAAAGTAAGTTTTTTTGAGTCTTTTAAGTTCCTGAGCTGAATTCCTTTTTTTAAAATCACTGCAGCGGAAACAACTGGTCCAGCTAAACATCCTCTTCCAACTTCATCTACACCAGCAATTATTTTATTTTTTTTCAATTTATTATTTAAAACTTTTAATTTTTTCTCTTATTTTTTTTAAGTCTATCCATGATAATTTTTTTTGGTCTGGTTGTCTTAATAAATAAGCTGGATGAAAAGATACAATTAATGAAATTTTTGTTTTACCAAAATTTTTTTCATACCATTTGCCCCTTACTTTAGAAATTACATTTTTTTCTCCAAGAACAGCATTCATAGCTGTACTACCTAAAAGTAAAATTATTTTTGGTTTAATTATTTCTATGTGTTTGGTTAAATATGGAAGGTATCTTTCAATTTCCTCTTCTGTTGGTTTTCTATTTTCCGGCGGTCTATAATTTACAACATTCGTAATGTAGACCTTATCTCTATCAAGATTTATTGCATTAAGCATTTTATCTAAAAGCTGCCCAGCCCTTCCCACAAATGGAAGACCCTCTTTGTCTTCGTTAGCTCCTGGACCTTCCCCAATAATCATTATTTGGGCATTACTATTACCGTCAGAAAATACCAAATTATTAGCATTATTTTTTAATTCGCAATTTTTTATTCCCTCTAAAACTTTTCTTAATTTGTGTAAATTTGATTTTTTTCCTTGAGAAATATCATAATTGTTCTGATTATACCTGTTAATTGCTGTGTTACTAAAAACTAAATTGTAATTTATTAAACTATAGTATTTAATTAACTTAGTTAATTTGGTATTTAATTTTCTTGCCATTATGATTAATTTTTTTAAACTAAATAAAATAATATTACAAACTTTCTTTTTAATACTTTTCCTTAACGTGGATAAAGCTAGAAGCTTAGAAAAGATTTACGAAAGTGATTCTATTTCAAATTATTTTTCAGGAATAATTTCATTAAACGATAAGGAATACAAAAAATCTTATGTTTTTTTAAAGAATTTAGAGAATTTAGAAAATGATCACAATAATTATTCAAAAATATATTTAAGTTCTCTTATAAACAATCAGAAAATAAATGATGCTTACAGGTATTCAAAAAATTTGAGAAAAAAAGGTCTTAACTCGTTTCAAAGTGACTTAATTATCATCACTAAAAATATTAAAAATAAAAATTATAAATTAGCTTTGGATCTTTTAAAGCAAATCAAAAGCAAAGACGCAAAATTACCATTGCAAAATTTGCTTACTGACGTCATGTATAATTGGACTTTAATAGAACAGTCAAAACTATCTTATGACAAGGCTGCTAATTTATTTGATGACCTAAATCCAAGATTTCAAAATATTAAAAAAATTGAGAATGTTTTTTTAGGCTGTTACTTTGACCATCCTAATGTAGAAAAAAATTTTGAAAATTTAATACAAGGCGACTCAGCTGATTTTTCTCGCTATTCGTATTTTTATGTAAAATATTTGTTAAATGTAAATTTAGAAAAAAAAGCTGTAAAAATTTTAAATAATGCACTGGAAAAATCACCGCGGAATTTAATTTTAAACCAACTAAAACAAGATACAAGTAAAAAAGACTTACAAAATTTTAAAACAAATTTTAATTGCAAAAATATATCACACTTAATAGCAGAACTTTTTTATATATCTGCGAATGCGCTATCAACCCAATCTTTATTTTCTTTATCAAATTACTATATTAATCTTGCGAAACATTTAAATCCAAATTTCTTTTCGTACGACTCTCTTCTTGCAGAAAACTACTTGATCTCCAAAAATTTTACTAAAGCAAAAGAAGTTTACACAGGGATGAATAAAATAGGAGAGATTTATAAATGGCACTCTAATAAACAAATATCAATTATTCTTGAAAAAGAAAATGTGGGAAATAAAAAAAAAAGCATAAGTTTAGTAAGAAGCACATACAACAACCTAAGTAAACCAAACTTGTACCAGACTTTTGACTATGCTAATTTCCTGAGAAATAATGAACTGTTCGAAGATTCTATAAATTACTATTCTAAGATAATAATAAAAATTAATGAAAGCCATGAATTGTATCCAAAAGCAACAGATGGAAGAGGTATAGCTTACGAAAAAATAGGTAATTGGAAAAAAGCTGAAAGAGATTTTTTAGATTCTTTAAGAGTAAAACCCAATCAAGCATATGTAATCAATTATCTAGCTTACACATGGATAGAACAAGGAATTAAATTAGATGAGTCCCTAAAAATGTTAAAACAAGCAGATCAACTAATGAAAGACGATGGATATATAACAGACTCTCTTGGTTGGGCTTTTTTTAAACTTCGCAAATATGAAGAAGCAAAAGCTTACCTTCAAAAAGCTGTACAGTTAATGCCATCTGATCCAATTATAAATGATCACTATGGAGATTCTTTATGGATGAATGGGAAAAAAATCCAGGCACGGTATTATTGGAAATATGTTTTAAAACTCAAAAAGACGGAGGAAAATTTGAAAAAAAATATTTTAAAAAAAATCAATTCGGGTTTAAAAAACAATTTTTAAATGAAATTAAAATCATTTTCAAAAATAAATTTATCGCTCAGAGTAAAGAAAAAAACTAGTAAAAGCCTACATAATATTGAGAGTTTTTCTGTTCTAATAAATCTATTTGACGAGATAAATTTTAAAAAAAATAATACAAAAATAGATAAAGTTATTTTTTCCGGCAAGTTTAAGAATAATATAAGCAAAAAAAATAATACTGTATTGGATACATTAGCTTTACTTAGAAAATTAGGATTTGTTAATAGTTTTTATAAAGTAACAGTAAAAAAAAATATACCAGTTTTTTCTGGTTTAGGAGGGGGTACAGGGAATTCTGCAGCTTTGATAAAATATTTTATTAAAAAAAAATTAACAAACGGAATAATCTGTAAACTTGAAAAAAAAATTGGAACGGATTTGAGAATTTTTCTAAATTCACAATCTTTTCAAAAAAACCTTAGACAAGTGTTCTTTAGAAAAGAAAAAATAAGACTTAATTTTCTTTTAGTTTATCCTTATATCTCGTGTAGTACTAAAGATATATATAGCAAGGTCAGAAATTACAACCTTGGTAGTAAAATAAATTTCCATCTTATAAAAAACAAAAAAGTTTTATTAACTAAAATTACAAGTGAAAAAAATGACTTACAAAAAATTGTTGAAAAAAAATTTTTAAAAATTAAAAAATTAATTGACTTTTTGTCTGTGCAAGAAAAATGCGTTTTATCAAGGTTAACCGGCTCAGGATCAGCTTGTTATGGAGTTTTTAAATCTGAAAAATCAGCAAAAGTTGCATTGATTAAGGTAAAAAAAAGGTTTCCGAGATATTGGTGTGTTACTACGAAAACTATTTAAATTAAATGAATTATGATATATCAACCCATATGTTGGGGCATAGCCAAGCGGTAAGGCAGCGGTTTTTGGTACCGCCATCCTAGGTTCGAATCCTAGTGCCCCAGCCATTAAAATGAAAAAATTTTTGTTAAATTATTTTAAATTATTAAAAAACTCTATATTTCCATTTTATAAAAATACTGACATTCAAAATCTTTTTAAAGCTTTAGAAATTAATGAGCCTAAAGATAAAGAGGTCGCCATGTTTGTTGGAGGCTGTGTAAGAAACTTCCTTTCATCAAAACCTATCGATGACATTGATATAGCAACAATTTTCTCTCCTGATCAACTTACCAATAAATTAAAGGATACAAACTTTAAAGTAATTGATACAGGGCTTGAACATGGGTCCGTTACTATAATATCTTCAAAAGGCAAATACGAAATTACAACATTAAGAAAAGATATAAAACCGGATGGACGACATACAGAAATAGAAATAATTGATGACTGGAAAGAAGACTCTAACAGGAGAGATTTTACTATAAACGCTATTTATCTTAACAAAAAGGGTAAAGTTTATGATCCTCAACAAGGAGTACAGGATCTAAAAAATAAGATTGTAAAGTTTATTGGAGATCCCGAGTCAAGAATTGAGGAAGATTTTTTAAGAATTTTGAGATACGTAAGATTTTCAATTCAATATGAAACTGTCATTGAAAAATCCTCTCTACAAGCAATTAAATTAAAAATTAATGGAATCAAAAACCTTTCCAAGGAAAGAATTTTAAATGAACTTTTCAAGATGATAAAATTGAAAAATTTTCATAAAATTTTCTATAATAAAGATTTATTAGCTATTTTTAGATTGATTTTTCCTGAGCTAAAATATGCTAACCGATTAAAAGATTATCATTTAATAGAAAAATACATAAAAAAATCAAATAATTTGATGATAGGAATTTTATTATTAGATGAAACATCCGAATATGAATATTTTTTACATAAATATAAATTAACAAATAAGTTAAGTGATAATATGAATATTTTAAATAATGGATACAAGAATTTAGTTGAAAACAAAAATTTTTTTAAAAACAACATCAAAAATAACCTATTTTTTTATGGAAAAGAAAACATCAAAACTCTTTTTATTATTAATCTCTTAAATAAAAAAAAAATTACCAATCAAGAAATAGAATTTATCAATAAAATTGAAAAAATTTCTATTCCAGAATTTCCATTTAGTGGAAAATCTCTAATCAAAATTGGGATAAAAGAAGGTAAAAAAATTGGCATTATTCTTAAAGAGGCAGAAAAATATTGGCTTAATAATAATTTTGAGATATCCAATAAGGATCTTGAAACAATTATTCGTAAATACAATACTTAATTAAATATATTCAACCTTTAAGATTTCAAAGCTTTTTTCGCCTGATGGAGTATTAACTGTAACCATCTCATTTATACTTTTTCCAATTAAAGATTTGCCTATTGGACTTTGAAAAAAAATAAAATTTTTACTTACATCTGCCTCATCTTTACCAACGAGTTTATATTTGATTTTATTATTTGTCTCTAAATCCTCAATAGTAACACTGCTGCCAAAGATTACTTTTCCGTTATTTTCTAGTTTGGTAACATCTATAACATTTGCTCTTGCAATTGTATTATTGATAGCCACGACCCTCCCTTCAAGTTTGGCCTGAAGTTCTTTAGCAGCATGGTACTCAGCATTTTCTTTTAAATCCCCATGAGATCGAGCCTCGGCGATAGCTGATACCACTTTTGGTCTTTCGATATTTTTTAAGTTTGATAATTCAGTTTTTAATTTTTCAAGACCTTGTTTTGTAATTGGTTCCTTATCCATTTTTACCACTTAGCGTTAGGAGGTAGAGACATTAATATCGCTTCAATATTTCCACCAGAGTTTAATCCAAATTTAGTTCCTCTATCGTATAGTAAATTAAATTCAATGTATCTTCCTCTTTTTAAAAGCTGAATTTCTTTGTCTTTGTTCCGCCAGGAAGACCTATATTTATTTTTAATAATATTAGTAGATATCTCTAAAAAATTTAGACCCAACTCTCTTATAAATTTAAAATCTTTGATCCAATTATTTCTCTCGTAGTCAAAAAAAATACCACCGATTCCTCTTGGCTCATTACGATGTTTAAGATAAAAGTATTCATCACACCATTTTTTATATCTAAAGTAATTTTTTTTATTTTTAAAACAGACTTTTTTTAACTCATTATGAAAGTACTTTTTTTCTTTTTTGTCTTTAAAACAAGGAGTTAAGTCAATCCCCCCACCAAACCAACTAGTTTTTGTTACAATAAATCTGGTATTAAAGTGTATTGCTGGAATTTTAGGATTTTTCATATGTGCAACAACTGAAATTCCTGAAGCCCAGTAATTTCCATCTTTATTTGCACCTAAAATGTTGTTTCTAAAACTTTTCTTAAATTTTCCAGATACAGTTGATTTATTTACTCCAACTTTGTCAAATATCTTTCCACCTTTTAAAATTTGATAAGTTCCACCACCTTGAGATAATTTTTTTTTCGACCAGTTATAAGGTATAAATTTATTTTTACCTTTCAAATTCATCTCTAGGCTCTCGAATTCTTTACATATCTGTAATTGCAGATATGAAAACCATTTGTCAGCGTAAAGTTTTTTCTCTTCAATATTCATTTAAAAATATTTCAGTTGTCTATAGGCTTCAGAAATTGATATTGATGCTGTTATTGCAACATTAAGAGATCTAGCATCTTTAATTATAGGGATTTTTAATTTATTTTTTATATATTCATGAATTTCTACAGGCACTCCTTGACTTTCCCTACCAAAAAGTAAAATATCATCTTTCTTAAACTTAAAACTATAAATACTTTTTTTAGCTTTGGTCGTCATTAATATAATCCTTTTTTTTAAATTTTTTTTTGCAAATTCTTTAAAACTTTCATATCTAATAATACTAGTTAAACCAATATAATCCATTACTACTCTCTTAAATCTTCTGTCATTTAAGTTAAAACCACAAGGCTCGATTATATGAACATTTGCACGAAAGCAGGCGCTTAATCGTATAATTGTCGCTGTGTTCTGAGGTATATCTGGTTTATATAAAGCTAAACTAATCATTAAATTATTATTCTGTGTCATTCTGACCCTAGAAAAAGTTTATTTTCTGTCTTATTTAATAAATAAGAGTATAAACATCAATATGGATAAACCAGAAAAAAAAACCACTAGAAGAGACTTCTTGTTTACTACTAGTTATACTGTCGGAGCAGTAGGATTAGGAGCAGTTATATGGCCTCTTATAGACCAGATGAACCCTGATAAAGCTCAGAAAGCTTTAGCAACCACTGAAGTTGACATAAGTCAAATTGAGCCTGGAAAATCCATAACAGTTTTGTGGAGAGGTAAACCTGTTTTCTTAAAAAGGAGAACTCAAGAAGAAATTTTAGAAGCAAGGTCAGTTTCTTTGGAAGAGCTCCCTCATCCTGAGAAGGATGAAGAAAGAGTTAAAAGTGGAAAAGACGAATGGTTAGTCATGTTAGGAGTTTGCACTCATCTTGGATGTGTGCCTCTTTCAAATAAAGGGGATTATAAAGGATGGTTTTGTCCTTGTCATGGATCACATTATGATTTGTCTGGAAGAATTAGAAAAGGTCCAGCTCCAAAAAATATGGAAATACCAAAATATGAATTTGTTGACAATAACACAATTAAAATTGGATAATATTTATGAGTGAACACGAATATACACCTAAGTCTAAAGCTGGAAAATGGTTTAATGATAGATTACCATTACTGTCTCTTGCATCTCATTTGACAGATTATCCAACTCCTAAAAATTTGAACTATTGGTGGACCTTCGGAGGTATATTAACTTTTTGTTTGTTGACCCAAATTATTACCGGGATAGTTTTAGCGATGCATTATGTTGCGCATGCAGATTTGGCCTTTGCTAGTGTAGAGCACATTATGAGAGATGTAAATTACGGTTGGCTGATTAGATACATTCATAGTAATGGCGCATCAATGTTTTTCTTAGCGGTTTATATTCATATTTTTAGATCTTTATTCTATGGCTCATATAAATCCCCGAGAGAAATAATATGGATTATTGGTTTAATGATTTATCTTCTAATGATGGCCGCAGCTTTCATGGGTTACGTTTTGCCTTGGGGTCAAATGAGTTTTTGGGGAGCGACGGTAATTACGAATCTATTTAGTGCAATTCCTTTAGTTGGAGATAGTATTACTACATGGTTGTGGGGTGCATACTCGGTTGATAATCCAACTTTAACAAGGTTTTTCAGTTTACATTATTTAATACCTTTTTTAATTCTAGGCTTAGTAGTTCTACATATTTGGGCATTACATATTCCAGGAAACAATAATCCGGTTGGTATAGATATAAAAAAACCATCTAAAGATACTGTTCCTTTTCACCCGTATATTACTATTAAAGATGCTTTTGCTTTACTTTTATTCATGATTATTTTTGCAGGCTTTGTGTTTTTTGCTCCTAATGTGCTAGGGCACTCAGACAATTATATCCAAGCTAACCCAATGGTTACCCCAGCACACATAGTTCCTGAGTGGTATTTATTACCTTTTTATGCAATTCTAAGGTCAGTTCCAGATAAACTCGGCGGTGTAATTCTTATGTTCGGTGCAATATTCATTTTATTTATATTACCTTGGTTAGATACATCTAAAGTAAGATCAGCAGTATTTAGGCCAATTTATAGACAATTCTTTTGGATTTTAATCGTAGATGTATTGGTTCTTGGTTATGTAGGAGCAATGCCAGCTGAAGGTATTTATTTAGTTTTAGCAAGAGTTGGAACGGTTTATTACTTCCTTCACTTTATCGTAATATTACCGGTGGTTGGATATTTAGAAAAAACTGAACCTGTTCCTTTAAGTATATCTGAGCCAGTCCTGTCAGGATCGGCAGATTATTCAATGGCGAAGAAGGATAATGAAAAAATTTAAATTATTTTTTTGTATACTATTATCTCTTACTATTTTTAATACTCTAAAATCTGCAGAACAAGTTGATCCGATAAAAGTAGACTGGAGCTTTAAAGGTTTGCTTGGTAAATTTGATAAAGCATCATTACAGAGAGGATATCAAGTATATAATGAAGTTTGCGCTTCTTGCCATTCTATGCAGTATTTAAGCTATAGAAATCTTGGAGAGGCCGGGGGACCTGAATTTTCTGAAGAAGAAGTTAAAGCTATATCAGCAGGTTTTGAAGTAACCGATGGCCCAAACGCGCAAGGAGAAATGTTTACAAGGCCAGGAAGACCATCTGATAAATTTGTGAGCCCTTATCCAAATGTTAATGCTGCTGCAGCAGCCAATGGAGGAGCTTATCCTCCTGATATGTCAGTTCTTGTAAAGGCTAGAAAAGGAGGAGCAAATTATATTTACTCTGTTCTAGTTGGATATGAGGATCCACCAGCTGGGGTAACCTTAGACGAAGGTGTCTACTATAACAAATATATGATTGGTAATAAGATTAAAATGCCAAATAATTTATCTGATGGTCTAGTAGAGTATGCCGATGGCACAGAGGCGACAGTTGATCAAATGGCAAGAGATGTTACTACTTTTTTAAGTTGGGCTGCAGAACCAGAGTTAGAGAACAGGCATAAAACTGGAGTAAAAGTAATTCTTTATCTAGTTTTATTGTCTATTTTAGTTTTTTTAAGCATGAAAAGAATATGGTCACGGGTTAACCCTGAAGTATAAAACATCACCATCTTTAACAATATAATCTTTACCTTCAATTCTTAATTTTCCATTTTCTTTACATTTATCAGCACTTCCAAATTTTATAAAATCAGTTGCATCTACAGCTTCGGCCCTTATAAAATTTTTTTCAAAATCAGTATGAATGACACCAGCAGCTTTTGGTGCTGAAGTATTTTTTTTAACAGTCCATGCTCTACTTTCTTCTTTTCCCGAAGTAAAAAAAGTTTCTAAACCCAGCAAATCATAACCCTCTTTGATAAGTTTGCTAATACCCATCTTTTCAAGACCTATCTCTCTCATAAATTTGGATTTTTCGTCTTCCGTCAAACTTGATAGTTGGTCTTCAATATCAGCGCATATGGTTATTACTTTTTCTTTTGGATAGGCTTTTGCAATATTTATTGTGTGATTATTTCCATTTTTTAAAGCAGATTCATCAACGTTACATACAATTATTTTAGGCTTTAAACTCAGCAAACCTATTTGCCTCAAAAATATTTTTGATGAGTGTTCTAAAGAATTGAGTTCATTCCCATTATTAAGAAATTCAAGGGATTTTTGTAAAATTTCTATTTCTTTATCAGATAGTAGTTTTTTTTTTGATTTTTCCAGTTTTTTTTGAATAGTTTCAATATCCGATATTGCAATTTCTGTTTTAATAATCTCAAGATCTTCTACTGGATTTATCTTGTTATTGACATGTTGAATATTCTCACTTTCAAAACATCTTACCAAGTGAATAATGGCATCAACTTCTCTAATGTGAGATAAAAATTTATTACCTAAACCCTCTCCTTTCGAGGCACCTTTTACTAAACCAGCAATATCTACAAAAGTTATAGTAGTATAAATTTTTTTTTTAGAATTGGATAATTTTGCAAGGGTATCTAAACGATCGTCTGGCACATTTACTACCCCAATATTTGGATCGATTGTACAAAATGGAAAATTTGCAGCCTCAGCATTCTTTGTTGAGGTCAAAGCATTAAATAAAGTAGACTTACCAACATTAGGCAAACCAACAATACCGCACTTAAATCCCATTTAAATTTTGATTAACCTTACTTGAAAATAGATCTATTTTTTTATCTATCAGAGTAGGAACTAGCTTAACTATACTTTCAGTAATTTCTTTAATCTTTTCTTCTTCGTCTTCTTTAAAATCCTCAAGAACATGATTGTTAACCTTTTTTTTCTCTTTTGGGTGACCTATACCAACCCTTACTCTTGAATAGTCAGTGCCAATAAACTTATCTATCGACTTAATACCGTTGTGACCTGCGCTTGAGCCACCTACTTTTGCTTTAATTTTTCCAAAATCAATATCTAAATCGTCATGAAATACAATAACGTTTTTTGCATCTATCTTAAAATAATCTATCAATTCTTTAATAGCTGTACCGGAGTTATTCATAAAAGTAAGTGGTTTAATCGCATAAACTTTTTTAGACTCTATATTTCCTGTTGTTAAAAGACCTTTGAACTTTGGTTTTTGTTTAGAGAGTTTAAAATGAGCATTAATCGCATCAATGATCTTAAAACCAATATTATGTCGGTTGTTTTCGCTATTTGGTCCGGGATTACCTAATCCAACAAGTAAAAGCATAAATTATTATTTTTTATCAGCAGGCTTTTTTTCAGCGGGTTTCTTTTCAGCAGGCTTCTTTTCAGCAGATTTTTTATCTGTGGAAGCATCTTTATTTTTATCATCTTTTTTAGCCGCATCAGCCTCTTTATTTCCTTCGGCAGTTGCTTCTGTACCATCGGCAGGAGTTTCACCTTCCGTACCTTCTGCACCTTCTCCCTCTGCAGGTTTTTCAGGTTCTTTAATTACAGTTGGAGCAGCTACAGTTGCTATAACAAAATCTCTATCTGTGATTAATGGAACTACATTTTCAGGAAGCTTTACAGATGAAATTTTTATACTTGTACCTATATCTGTTCCCGATAAATTTATTACAATACTTTCTGGAATATTGTCTGCAGGACATTTCAGTTCGACTTTTCTTCTTACTATATTAAGTACTCCACCTCTTTTGAGACCAGGTGAATCTGAATTGTTTATAAATTTTACAGGTATCTCAATAACAATTTTTGTACCAGTGACTATTCTCATTAAATCTAAGTGGATAGGTTCATTCGATGTCACATGATAAGCCACATCTCTTGGTAAAACTTTTTCTTTTTTTCCTTCTAGTTCAATTTCCAAAACTGTAGACAAGAACGATTCTGTTTGAACTATATTTTTTAAATCTTTTTTTGGTATAGATATTTTTTCATTGGAAGATTTGCCGCCGTAAAGAATTGCAGGAACCATTCCTTCAGCTCTTAATTTATTATTAAAACCTCTAGTGCTTTTATCACGTTTATTTACTTTAATATTTATCATTTTGAATTTTGAAGCTATTTAACTCAACTTTGAAAATAAAACAAGTCTTAATTAAACAAATCTGACACAGATGTTGAATTTGAGATTCTTTTAATAGCCTCAGCCATTAATGATGATACAGATAAAACCTCAATTTTATTGTTATTTTTAATTTTGTTCGAGTTATCGATTGTGTCAGTAATAATAAGTTTCTTAATTTTTGAATTTTTAATTTTTTGATTGGCATCTCCACTAAGCACAGCATGTGTTATAAAAACATAAACATCTGTAGCACCCTTTTTCTTTAACGCATCTACTGCATTTACAATTGTGCCTCCACTATCGATGATATCATCAACAATAATACAAGTTTTGCCTTTTACATCTCCAATTATATTCATAACTTGAGATCTGCCAGGCTTAGGCCTTCTCTTATCTATAATCGCAAGATCAGCTTTAATTTTTGTTGCTAAGCCCCTAGTTCTTTGAACTCCACCGATATCAGGTGATACACAAATTAATTTTTTATTTTTTAATTTTCTTTTTATATATCTTGCAAACAAGGGAGTTGTAAAAAGGTTATCAACTGGCATATCGAAAAAACCTTGAATTTGTCCTGCGTGCAAGTCAACTGTCACTACTCTGCTAGCTCCGGCATTTGTTATTAAGTTCGCTACTACTTTTGCTGAAATAGAAGTTCTAGGAACTACTTTCCTATCTTGTCTGGCATATCCATAGTAAGGTATTACAGCTGTAATATTTTTTGCTGAAGATCTTCTTAAAGCATCAATACAAAGTAAAAGTTCCATTAAATTATCATTAGCTGGGTTTGCTGTCGATTGAATTACAAACACGCTATTTCCTCTTATATTTTCATTTATCTCAATATAAATTTCTCCGTCAGAAAATCTTTTTATATTAGTATTGATAAGTTTAAGTTTGAGTTGCTTTGATATTTCTTTGCTAAGTTTAAGATTGCTAGTTCCTGAAAGAATTTTCATGGGGTAATTACTTATACATTTATTTTATAAAATTTTCAAACCAATTTAATTAAATCAGCGCTATAATTGAAAGACACCTTCCATAATCTTTCTCTCGCCTTTTTTGAGACCTTCTGTAACTATAAAAATTCTTCTTATCTTTATAAGTATCTTTATTGATTACTTCGACTTTTGATACACCACAGTTTCTCAGTTTCTTGACAACGTAACCTTGTAAATCAAATAAAAACTTATTTCTTTTAGGTAAAAAAAGAGAATTATTTTTTTTGTTTTCTCTTATAAATTTTTTTTTAAAATCATAACTCACTTCATAACTTTTTTTCCCTATACAAGGGCCTACACAAGCAATTAAATTTTTTTTCATATCTTTTCTTTGAAATTTTTTTAAAGTTTTTTCTATAATGCCTCTAATACTGCCTTTCCAACCTGCGTGTATACATCCAATCATTCTTTGCGACTTATCATATAGAATAATCGGGACACAATCTGCGGTTAGAACTCCAAGTGTTATTCCTCTTAAATTTGTGACTAAAGAATCGCTATAAAATTTTTTTCTCTTATAATTTTTGATATTAATCTCGATAACTTTACTACTATGTGTTTGATACATCATCTTCAAACTATGATTTTTTAAATCTATTAATTTTAAAGCTTTTACTATATTTTTCTTAATTTTTTTTTTACTATCTTTTGAACCTATTCCGCAATTTAAACTAGAATAAATCCCAGAAGAAAAACCTTCTTTTCTAGAGAAAAAACAATGTTTAATATTTTTAAATTTTTTTAATTTTGATGAAATAAACATTATTCAAAACCTAGATTAAATTTTTTTTCTTTATGGGAAGCGAAAATCACTTTAAATAAGTCACCCATCTTTTTCGGGCTTATTAATCTTTCGATACGGTAATAAATGTCTGATTTTTCACTAAATGTCATTTTATTGCTTAAATTATTTGCTCTTTCTATTATACCCAGCCTTTTTAAGAAAAAACTTTGACTAACAATCTTTCTCACACTCAGCTTATTTTTAGTTAAAAACTTTTTTAACAGGCTAAAATTTACTAAATGAGTTATGTCAGCATCACCTATATTTTCGAATATTTTATTTTTTTTATGTGATTTGACTGATTGTAAAGTGCTCCTATTGCTTGACAAGTTTATTCCGTAATCTATCAATAACAAACCTCCTCCATATCTTTTAATTTTTTTGACTAAAATATCTAAAATTTCAAACCCCCTTTTAGGATACTCGATTATACCTTTGTTGTTATTTAAATTATACTTAATTAGGTCCAAAGAATTTCTTTTTGATATTTTCTTATAAATAAATTTTTTAAATTTATTATTTCGAAATTCTACACATCTCTCATAAATTTTATTTCTTTTCTTTTCAAATTGTTTTATAGGAATCGCATCAAAAAATTCATTCCCAAAAAAAACTACTGGACCTTTTTCAATTTTATTAAAATTTTTAATCCATTTTACCTTTCTGTCTCTTATCTTATTCTTCTGAATTTTTGATAACTTATGGCTTATTTCAAACATATATATGTTTATTGAATTTCTAAATTCTGGAAATTTTTTTGATATTGCGATTAGAGTTTTACAGAAAGAGCCATCACCAGGCCCAAGCTCAACTATTGAAAAGTTATTTGGTTTTCCAAGGTGAGACCAATAAGATATCATCCATAGAGAAATCATTTCGCTAAAAACAGAGGTTATCTTTGGAGCCGTAATGAAGTCACCCATTTTGCCAAATGGAGTCTTTTTATTATAATAGCCACTATATTTATCATAAAGAGCTTTATCGATAAATTTGTCAATGGTTAAAATAGAGTTCCCTATTGTCATTTAATTTTAAAATACATTATAGAGCCCGCAATAATCATTAGAAAACTTAACAATGTTCCCATGCTCAAAAGATTAAAGAAGTAACCTATTTGAATGTCTGGTTCTCTATAAATTTCAGAAAAAATTCTAAAAGCACCGTAAAAAATTAAAAATAACGCAGCACATAATCCTTTTTTATAATTGAATTTAAATATTGTAAAATTTAATATTAAGAAAAGAATTATTCCCTCCAAAAAAGACTCATATAATTGAGATGGATGTCTTGGCAGATTATCAACATCAGGAAAAATAACTCCCCAATCTAAATTTGTAGGTTTTCCGTATAGTTCACCATTAATAAAATTGGCTATTCTTCCAAAGAATAACCCTATAGGAGCAACACAAGCTATAATATCTAAATAAATTAAAGTATCCAAATTATATTTTTTTGCAAAAAAAATTGTTCCCACTATCACCCCCAGTAAGCCACCATGAAAAGACATTCCTCCTTTCCATATCATTATAATTTCAATAGGATTTAAAATATAATAACTAAAATTGTAAAATATTACATAACCAAGTCTTCCACCAATAATTATTGAAATTATTATATAAGAGATCAATGCATCAAAATCTTTATTTTTTACACTTGTAAAAGTTTTTATTTTTGAGTTTTCAATAATGTTTTTTCCATACCACCATCCAAGAATTATGCCAAATATATATGCTAGTGAATACCATCTTAAAGAAAAGAAGCCGACATCGAAAATTATGGGTTCTAAGTTATGTATATACATATTAAATTATTAATAACATAATTGAATTACTTTTCTTTATCAAATATGATTAGTTATGAATGATAAAGAAAAAATATTAAAAACCGTATCAGACCTTATTGAGGCAGGAATTTTGACTGCTAATGATGTTAAAAAAGAGTTTGTAACAAATTTAAAGTTTAAAAAGGATAATATTATTAACCAAATGGACTTAGTATCTAGAGACGAATTTGAAGTTCTTAAAAAAATTGTCAAGGATCAAGAAATTAAAATTAATAAGTTGATAAAGTCTAAAAAGGCAAAGAAACCTTAACCTGTAGACCATCTAATTTACCTCTTGAGAGTTGAATATTTCCACCATGAGAGTGAACAATATCTTCTACTATAGCTAGACCTAATCCTACTCCTGATTTATTTAAACTGCGACTTCTATCTAATCTAAAGAATGGTTTGAAAACATTTCTGTAATGCTCAGGAGGAATCCCAGGACCATCGTCATCAATTAGTATGATTGCTCTGTTAGTGCTTTTACTTACATTTACCTCGACTTTTTTTCCGTAGACAAGACCATTATTTATTATATTTGAAAAACATCTTTCCAAAGATTGTTTTCTGCCAAATAAATTTATTTCCTCGTTTATTTGAATATCTAATTTATCATTATTTAATTTATTTTTAATATTTTCAAAAATTATACTTAAGTTTACAGATACAGTTGTTTCCTTCACTTGGGTTTTGGCAAATTGAAGGTAATCATTGAGCATATTTTCCATTTCATCAATATCTTTTGACATATTTGACATTACGTTTTTATCATTAAGCATTGCCAGCTGTAATTTTAGTCTTGTTAATGGAGTCCTTAAGTCATGGCTTATTCCAGATAACATTTCTGATCTTTGATTGAGATGCCTATTTATTCTTTTTGCCATTCTATCAAATTCATATGCAGCATTTCTGATTTCTCTTGCACCGGAAGGTCTAAATTCATTTATATAGTCACCCTTCCCAAATCTTTGTGCAGCTTTAGCTAAATTTGTAATCGGTCTTGTTTGATTTTTTAAGAAAAGAATCGCAATTAAAATTAGAATCAGTGATGGCAATGTAATCCATAAAACAAATATTCTAACGGATGATGTTGCTATCCTTTCTTTTGGAAAAAAAAATTGTAGGTTTCGATTTCCAGACCTTATTCTTAATTCAACAATATCTAAGTAATTAACTGTGTTAAACCAATAATTATCATTTCCAAATGTTGATTTTAATTCTCTCCTTAAAGATCTGTCCATTGGACTAAATCTTCTTTCAAAATTCTCCTGAGGAAATTCTTCATCTATTGAATTAATAACAAAATCGAAATTTTTTTTATATATGTCAGTCAAGTAATTTATTTGATTTGTATTATTTGAATTGTAAACATCACTTAAAGTTTTAATTTCACCAACAAGTGATCTTGTCATACCTTTGTTAGCTTTGATCCAAATACTATCAAAAAAAACAATTGTAACTATTAATTGTAATAAAATTATTGGAGCAGCAACAATTATTAAAGATCGATAAAAAAGACCTTTTGGTAATATTTTTTTAAACATTTTATTCAATCCATAAAACATAGCCCGAACCTCTTATTGTTTGAAGATATTTTGGATTTTTAGGGTTGATTTCTATTTTTTGTCTAAGCCTAGTAATCATTACATCGATCGAGCGTTCCTGACTAATACCTGAAATTTTTCCAATTTTAGATCGTGAAAATGTTTTCCCCGGTGATGCCAGCATTTCTATTAAAACCTTTTTTTCAGTAACGTTTATCTTTTTAAGATTATTATCTAATTTTATTACCATTTTATTAAGATCAATAACAGCATTTCCAAGATAATATTGTTTTTTAATATCAATTTTATAATTTTTTGAAATTATATTCCTAACTCTTAAAAGTAATTCTTTAGGCTCAAAAGGTTTGCTAATATAGTCATCAGCGCCTAACTCCAAGCCTCTAATTCTGTTTTCTACCTCGCCTTTGGCAGTAAGAAGGATAATTGGTTGTTTTTTCTCTTTTTTAATTTCTTTGGTAAGTGTATATCCATCTTGTCCTGGCATCATAACATCTAAAATTAATAGTTCATACTTAAAATATTTTAATTTATTTTTTGCGTCTTCTGAGTTGTGTGCAGTAGAAACAATAAAATTATTTTCCTCTAAATATTCTTTTAATAAACTTCTTATTCTATTATCATCGTCAACAATTAATATATGACTTGATTCACCCATTAACAATTTTTTTCAGCACCTCTTTAAATTTAATAACTGACTCAGGTTCAGAATTTTTTAAAGCTTTAAAAATTCTTTTTTTTTGAGTTTTATAAACGGTATCAAAAAATATTTTTCCCTCTTTATCTAAATATAAATTTTTCTTTCTTGTATCTTTTTCATCTTTTATTTGTTTTATCATTTTTGATTTTATAAGATCCCTTATCACTCTATTAATACTCTGTTTTGTAATCTTAAGTTTAAATATTAATTCTCCTAAGCTAACACCTGGATTCCTTTCTATAAGATTTAACGCTCGAAGATGAGCAGGTCCAAAATATCTCTTCGATAGAATTTCTTTGGGATCTGAAAATGTTTCTCTGTAAGCATAATATAACAATTGAATAAAATCTTTAATTTGCTCATCTTTAAGGTACAACAGATCTTTCATAATTGGTAAGTCATATTGACTTATTCTATTAAGAAATATACTTTTTTGAAATAAAAAAAAAGTTATATTATTCTTTTCTATGAAAATGATACCCTACGATAAAAGATCAGGTAAGATTTGGTATAATGGCAAAGCTGTCAATTGGGAAGATGCGCAAATTCATGTATTAAATCACGGACTGCATTATGCTAGTTGTGTTTTTGAAGGAGAACGAGTTTATGATGGAGAAATATTTAAATTAGAGGACCACACAGATAGATTATTTTACTCTGCAAAAAGGATGGGTATTGAAATGCCCTTCAATCAAAAAGAAATAAACGATGCTAGTAAAAGCATTGTGAATATTCAAAAAGTGAAAAATGGTTATGTGAGACCTGTTATATGGAGAGGAAGCGAAATGATGGCAATTTCAGCACAAAAAAACAAAGTTCATGTCGCTATCGCAACATGGGAGTGGGGATCGTATTTTGATCCTAAATTAAAAATTGAAGGAATAAGATTAAATATTTCTAAATGGAGGAGACCAGCTCCAAATACCATACCTTGGGACACAAAGGCTGCTGGTCTTTACATGATATGTACGCTTTCAAAACATGAAGCAGAGGCACAAGGATTTACAGACTCTTTAATGTTAGATTACCAAGGAAACATTGCTGAAGCCACTGGGGCAAATATATTTTTTAAATCAAAAGATGGGGAGCTTCACACACCAATACCTGACTCTTTTTTAGATGGTATAACAAGAAGGGTAGTGATTGAAATCGCTAAATCAAAAAAAATCAAAGTAAATGAAAGAAAAATTGCTCCAGATGAGATGAAAAATTTTATAGGCTGTTTCTTAACAGGTACAGCAGCCGAGATTACACCTGTTGCACAAATAGATAACAACAAATTCGAGGTATGTAATTTAATTAAAGATTTAAGTGATAGCTATCAAAACATTGTAAGAAAAAAGTCAGCTGCTTAATTTTTATCATCTTCGCTTAACGCATGATCAATTCCTTTTGCTAAATAATCATAACCTGTATAAAGCGTGAATGCTGCGGATACCCACAAAAGTATAATTCCAATTGTCTGAGCATTATAATCTTGAAAACTTATAATCTTATTTCCGAAATCACCAGTTAGAAGTACAGATATTGAAAACATCTGAATAAAGGCTTTGACTTTTGACAGGCTTGTAACCGGCATCGAGATACTTCCTTTTGCCAAAAATTCTCTAAGACCTGAAATTATAATTTCTCTTGTTATTATAATAATTGCAGCAACTACCTCAAAGTTTTTGATCGTTCCGTTCATTATTAACAAAACAAGTGCTGTTGAAACTAAAATTTTGTCAGCAATAGGATCTAACAATTCCCCCAATTTTGACTCAGCTTTGAAAATTCTAGCCAGCAGTCCGTCTAGATAGTCTGTAAAACTTGCTAATACAAAAAGAAAAAACGGAATAAGATCACCAAAAAAACCTGGTAAGAAAAAAGTAACTACAAATATAGGAACTATTATTATCCTTCCTATTGTTAATATATTTGGAATTTTAAATTTCATTTTTATTCATGAAAGTAATCATATATTTTTTTTGCCATACTTTCTTCAATACCTTCTACAGATTTTAAATCCTCAAAACTAGCAGATTCTACTGATCTTGCTGACCCAAAATGATTTAGCAAAGATCTCTTTCTCTGTTTTCCAATTCCTTCAATTTGATCTAGTAAAGATTTACTCAATCCCTTTTTCCTTTTTGCTCTATGAGTGCTTATTGCGAATCTATGGGCCTCATCTCGTAATCTTTGTATAAAAAATAACAATGGATCATTTTTTTTTAAAACATATTCTTTATTTTCATGATATATTTTTTCTTCACCAGCATTTCTATTTTTACCTTTTGCAACAGCCAATATAGGCAGATCATGCAAACCAAGCTCATTTAATACCTCTCTACTTACTGAGTATTGACCTTTACCTCCATCAATTAATATTAATTCTGGTAAAGAAAGAGAACCAGATTTTTCTTTCACCGCTTTAGAAAAGCGTCTAAATAAAACTTCTTTCATCATACCGTAGTCATCATTTTTTATTTTTTCATTCTTGATATTAAATTTTCTATATCTTTTTTTTACAAAACCTTCATTGCCAAAACAAATCAAAGCTCCAATGGAGTCGCTTCCTTGATTATGACTGTTATCATAAACTTCAATAAGATTAATATTATTATTTAAATCGAACTTGTTCGATAAATTTTCTATTAAATTGTTGTTGCTTTCAGTTTGATAAAGTTTTTGGGTTAAAGCTTGTTTGGCATTTTTTTCTGCTAATCTGGATATATTGATCTCATCTTTGCTCTTTGCTTTTTTTATTAGGACGTCTCTTTTTTCTTTTTGTGAAAAGGCATTTTCTAAAAGTTTTAAATCTTTAATTTCAGTATTCGTTATAATCATACTTGGTATCATTTTATTCTCATAAAATTGAGTCAAAAAAGAAGTCAGTATTTCTTTTATATCTTCATCAGTATCATGCTTTGGATAGAACGCTTGATTTCCCCAGTTTTGTTTTGATCTAAAAAAGAATACTTGTACGCAAGTTTTTCCTGATTCTTTATAAATACTTACGACATCTGCTTCATTTAAATTTGTTTGATTTATTTTTTGTGAGGTTTGAATTTGAGTTAAGGCTTTTATTCTATCTCTTGCTACTGCAGCTTTCTCAAAATCCAATTCTTTACTTGCCAGCTCCATATCTTTTGATAAAGATTTTTGTATTCTTCTTGATTTTCCAGAAATAAAATCTATGGCATCTGAAACTGTTTTTTTATATTGATTCTCCTCAATGTGCCCAACACAAGGACCAGAACATCTTTTGATTTGGTATAAAATACATGGTCGTTCTCTATTTTTAAAAACAGTGTCGTTACAAACTCGTATTTGAAAAATTTTTTGTAAAATTTTTATTGTCCAATTTGCAGATCCTATTGATGCGAAAGGTCCAAAATAATATCCATTTCTAGCTTTTTTTCCTCTAAGTTTGGTTAGTTGCGGCCATTTATCTTTGTGACCTATATAAATATATGGAAATGACTTATCGTCTCTTAACAAAATATTAAATCTTGGTTTATGTTTTTTGATTAAGTTTGCTTCAAGAAGCAAAGCCTCGCTCTCATTATTGGTAGTTGTTACCTCAAGGCTATGTGTTAAAGAAAGCATTCTTTCAGTTCTAATTGGCAAGTTCGACTCTGATACATAACTTTTAAGCCTGTTCGGTATATTTTTTGCTTTACCAATATATAAAATTTCCCCCGATGCGCTTATCATTTTATAAACACCTGGATTCTTTGGAATAAGTGGTATTTTTTTTTTAATAATTTTCTTCCCTAATTCTAAACTGTTATTCATCTCTTCTTTTTGTTACTTCTATTCCTACAGATTCGGTGTTTTTGATAATATCTAATTTTTCCAATTTAAGATTAACTTTTTTTACTATCTTGCTCTTAAAAATTATATCAAAAATATTTTCAGCTAAATCCTCTAAAAGTTCATGATGTTTCTTTTTTGTTACATACAATATTTTATTTATAGTATCTTCATAATTCACAATAGATGAAAGATTATTATTATCGGGTTTAATATTCGAGTCGGTCGAAATATCAATATTAAATCTCACTCTCTGTTTCTTCTTTTTTTCAAAATCATGAAGACCTATTGAGATTTTAAGTATTAAGTTTTTTATACTTACTTTTCTACTATATTTATATTTTGTTTTGTCTTTAAATTTAATTATTTTCATTCTTTTAGATTTATAATATCAGGAGTTAACCATGCAAGCCTTTGACCGCTATCAACATTTATAATTTCTCCTGTTATATTGTCATTTTTAATAAGAAATTTTATTGTTTCACTGATATTTTCCAAATCTACTTTTTTCTTTAATAAAACTGATTTCCATTGTTTTTTAAAATGGGATTCTGATTGTCTTTTATTCTTAAGTGTTGGGCCAGGAGAAATAGCATTTACTCTGATATTTGGAGCTAACTTCATGGCTGATGTTATAGTAAGGGTTCCTAAAGCTGACTTACTTAAAGTGTAGGATAGAAAATAAGGAGTCAATTTTTCAATTCTTTGATCAATAATATTTATAATAATTCCATGGTTATTTTTTACATATTTTTTAAAATTTTGAGTTAACAAAGCTGGAGCCTTTAAATTAACGTTTATATGTTTTGAAAAACTTTTGTCATTAAGATTTAAGAGGTTGTCGTTTTCAAAAACTGAAGCATTATTGATTAAGCAATCTAAACCTTTCATTTTATAAGAAGCATCTTTTATTAATCTTTGCACATGATTAAAATTGTTCAAGTCAGCTTTTATTAAAGTCACATTGCTTCCCAAATCTTCTAATTCTTTTTTTAATTTATTGGCTGAGCTTTTAGATCTATTATAATGGACTGTAATATGCACGTCGTATCCTGCTAAACTTTTTGCAATAGCAGCTCCAACTCTTGTTGCTCCACCTGTAATAATTATTTTTTTGGCTTCCATTTTTTAATTGCCTTTCTAGGTTTTGTGCCAGGCATACCCATAGTTGATCTACCTTTAGGGTATACTTTATTTTTTAATTTGTATTGATTAATTTTTGGATTTAAAGATATCTCTAGCTCACTTGCCTCTAATTTTCTTATTTCATCGCGAATTTTTGCTGCCTCTTCAAATTCTAAATTAGAAGCTGAGTCTTTCATTTTTCTATTTAAAGCTTTTAAATGTTTCTTAAGATTTCCACCAACGTTTGAACCTTCGCTTATTTTTACATAGTCTTTTTCATAAACAGATTCTA
>MDTB01005386.1_pt1 | contig 25392 bp, 26 predicted proteins | sample 811161 | NCBI WGS metagenome assembly MDTB01 (sample SAMN05326650, study PRJNA326480) | marine metagenome | isolation source: seawater | place: Mediterranean Sea | collected 2009
CAGGGAGCGGCCTTCTATAATGTGATCTGGTACTTTGCCTCCAGCAGCTTCAACAAAAGTTGCGGCAAGATCAATACTCTCAACAAGCGCATCACAAGTTGTTCCGCGTGTAGCATCCGCAGCCTTTCTTGGATCAAATATAATCATTGGGATTTTTACTGACTGCTCATGGAAGAGGTCTTTTTCCCCAAGCCAATGGTCACCCAGATAATCACCGTGATCAGATGTTATAACAATCATTGTATTGTTATTCTGACCTGTTACCTCCAAGTATTCGAGTAATCGGCCAAGCTGATCATCGCATTGTTTTATCAATCCCATGTAAGCAGGTATAACTTTTGCCCGGACCTCGTCTTTTTGAAAAGCCTTCGCAATTTTATTATTTTGATAAGCCTCATAGACAGGGTGCACCGCATCCCGTTCCACGTCATGCCGCATTACTGGCAGGATTTGGTCTTGTTTGTACATTTCGTGATAAGGAGCCGGAACAATATATGGCCAGTGTGGCTTAATGTAACTCACATGCGCTAGCCAAGGGCCCCTATGTGTTTCCATAAAATCTATTGTGCGTGAGGTTAACCAAGGTGTTTCACTATCTTCTTCGGCAATATTCGCGGGTTTATCTGTATTTGCCATAATCCATCCAGACGCAATTTCATTCCCGTTGATGCCAGCATTTGCAAAATCTGCCCATGGGTTTTCAGAGATATACCCTTTTGACTTTAGGTATTCATTGTAGGGTGATCTTTTTTCGTCATAAAATCCGTCAGGTCCACTTCCCCAAAGTCCATCATCACGTACCCAAGGATCAAATCCGCATTCTGCTTGACGCGCGCCAATTAGACTATCAGGCGAAAGCCCCAAACGTTTCATTCCTTCCATATCTGCCTTCATGTGAGTCTTGCCAATCAACCAACAATCCATGCTTTCGCGGCGCAAGTGATCACCTAAAGTATATTCACCAACGCGGAGCGGGAATCCGTTCCAATGGGCACCGTGGCTTGACGCATATCGGCCAGTATAAAAGCACATCCTACTGCCGCCACAGACTGGCGATTGGGCATATGCATTCGTAAAACGCACACCCTTTGCCGCGACTTTATCAAAATTAGTTGTGTCTAAATAGGGGTGCCCAGCGCAGCTCATATAATCAAATCGCATTTGATCATACATTATAAATAGGATATTCAAACAAATGGCCTCTTAGTCTTTGTTAACCGGTTTAGTGCACACCAAATCAAAATCTGAATTTCAATCTGAGCAATTGCCAAAATTAAAATGGTTAAGTACGAACCTTATTCAGGTAACCAACACGTCTTATATTGGCAGATCAAGATTTTTCTTGTTTATTGGGGCTTAAAACTCAAAAAGGAGGCCCATGGATATGAAATTACGTCGCCTCGGGCAAGATGGACCACTGGTTAGTGCCGTTGGATATGGTGCCATGTCATTTACAGATTTCTATGGAACGGCAGATGATAAGAGCTCATCCAAAGTACTCGATGCGTGTTTGGATTTGGGTATCTCACATTTAGATACGGCCGATGTTTATGGTATGGGACGCTCGGAAAAAGTAATCGGAGATTGGCTAAAGGCGCGAGGTGGTGCTTGCCCCTTTACGATTGCGACAAAGGTTGGCATTACTCGGGACCCAGAACATCGATTCAATAATTCGAAAGATCATCTTACCCAATCCCTTGATGCCAGCCTCAAACGAATTAATGTGGATTTTATTGATCTTTACTATGTGCACCGTCGAGATACGCGGGTTGAAATTGAAGAGGTCACAGAGATTTTGGCTGGGTTCGTTAAAGAGGGTAAAGTAAGGGCTATCGGTTACTCCGAAATTGCTCCATCTTCTTTGAAACGCGCTAATGTCGTGCATCCAATAGCGGCGGTTCAATCAGAGTACTCCCTATCCACCCGTACTCCTGAAATGGGCTTAATTCAAACCTGTAAAGAGATTGGTGCAACTCTTGTCGCCTTTTCACCTGTCGGGCGGGCTCTACTAACTAATCGGCCACATGATCGAAAAAGCGCTGAGAAACTCACATTTCTAGTAAATAATCCCAGATTTATGGAACCCCATATTACTGAAAACCTGAAATATAACGCGAAATTCTGTGCCTTGGCGTCCGATTTAAAAATTCCCGCAGCAACGCTCGCAATTTCTTGGTTACTGCAGCAGGCAGATAATGTTGTTGCGATACCTGGAACTCGCAAAATCAGTCATTTAGAGGAACTTGCTCGCGGGGGCGAATACGAATTAAGCCCCGAAGCTAGAACCATGATAAATGAAATTCTTCCAATTGGCTGGGCGCACGGCGATCGATATTCAAGCGCTCAATGGGTTGGGCCAGAAAGATACTGCTGACTTAACTCGAATTTAGACAAGTGTTTTTTCAATCCGATCAAGTGTGCGCATGGCGTCCAGCGTATCATGTACCGATCCATTTGCTTCACGGCCTTCACTAATAGCAGATATAAATTCGCGATCTATAAGTTCTATGCCATTGTTTGATATAGAAATATCGCTCAGATCAATTTGATTATCGCGCCCATCGTAAAGGTCGTCATAGCGAGCGATGTATGTGCCCTTGTCGCATATGTATCTGAAGAATGTGCCAAGAGGCCCATCGTTGTTAAACGACAGTGACAATGTACAAATGGCACCACTTGGCGTTTTCATTCCGATAGACATATCCATCGCTATACCGAGGTCTGGATTGCAAGGCCCTTGCAGTCCATAGCAATCAGACACCACTTCCCCTGTCTGATATTGGAATAAATCTACTGTGTGGCATGCATGATGCCACAATAAGTGATCCGTCCAACTCCGCGGTTCACCTTTAGCATTCATATTTGTTCGGCGAAAAAAATATGTCTGCACATCCATCTGTTGAATGTTTAAATCGCCTGCATCAATCTTATTTTTGATCCACTGATGTGAAGGATTGAAACGGCGTACCTGCCCCGCCATGGCCAAAACATCAGTTTCTTTTTGAACCCGACAAATCTCTAAGCTTTCTGTGAGAGAGCCCGCCATAGGAATTTCTATAAGTACAGGTTTTCCTGCTCGCATGGATGCCACTGCCTGTTCCGCATGAAGTTGCGTAGGCGTGGCAAGAATTACAGCGTCAACATCTCCTCTTTCAAGACACTGTTCGAGTTTGGTAGAGGCGTGTCCAATACCACGAGCCTCAGCAAGTGCTTCTATTTTTTCGGCGTTGGGGCCCATTATGGAAGTGACGGTAACCTCGTTAATATTATCAAGAGCTTCTAGATGTTTCATTCCAAATGCGCCGTACGCGCCCGCCACACAAAATTTCATAGCCCTTATTCCATTTTATTTTCTAATATTATATGCCCAACTGCCGTATTCGAGGCAGGTACATGGTAATGTCGATGCACCTCTACCACCTCATCATCCAAGGCTCCGCGCATTACGTGCCACATAACCATCTCTACTCCTTCTGAGCCCGCTTCCCGCAAATATTCAACATGCGGCATCTGAGAAAGACCAAAAGGATCAGCAGTCAATCGATCAAGGAATCTTTTATCCCATTCTTTGTTAATCAGGCCTGCCCGCTTGTACTGAAGTTGGTGACTCATACCGCCTGTGCCAAAAATTACCACATTCAAGTCTTCTTGATAGCTTTCGATCGCTCGGCGAATTGCCTTGCCAAGATTATAACAACGGTTCCCCGTAGGAGGTGGGTACTGAACAACGTTGACTGCAAGAGGAATTACCATAGCGGGCCATTCATCTTCTGGACCATGTTGTCCAAACATAACCGAAAGCGGTACAGTAAACCCGTGATCCACCTCCATTTCATTAAGTATTGTGATATCAAATTCATCAAGGATAAGAGACTGAGCAACGTGGCTCGCGAGTTTTTGATGGTTCTTTGCCGTTGGCACCGGTCGCGGTCCCCAGCCCTCATCGGCCGGTGGGAATTCAGGGGCACATCCTAAGGCGAATGTTGGAATACAAGAAGCATCGAAGGCCGTACAATGATCGTTGTAAACAAGAAAAATAACGTCTGGTTTAGCCTTCTTAATCCATTCCCTAGATTTCTCAAACCCAACGAAACAGGGCTCCCAATAAGGTTGCTCAGTGATAGACTGATCCATCGCCACTCCGATTGCCGGAACATGAGAACATCCAACGCCTGCAGTAATCCGCGCCATTAATCTTGCTCCTTTTCGTCCCATTCTTTTTGATAACGGTTACCTTCCGGAGAGCGTCCCCCGGCAAGCATCATTGCCCGATAGGCTTCACTGCCCATCCCAGTCATAAGTCCAGCTAATTCCTGAAAATTGATACCATCGTTTGCTGCCAATTTACTTGTATAATAAATATTTCCACCTAGCCTTAGTAATTTATTCCAATTGCGATCTAAAACAGCTTGTCGCTGATCTGTATTCATTGAGTATTTATCCAAATAGGCCTCTTCACCTGAGTTAAATTCGTCACGATTCTTTTGCAATCGAAGTGATATACAAAATTGATTTAGCTGATAACCTTCTCTTCCTCTATCCGCGTCAAATACAAAAGTTCCCGGAATGTCATCATATTCCTTTTTTGAAGTCATCTGTCCTCCAGGATCAAGCTGTGAAATTTGTAATAGTTTAACATTTAGAAGGTTAAGACGCCAATTGAATTATTCATTTAACGATCCATAAAAAATAATCGAATTTTACAAACTGGATGCCCTTCCAGTAAAATAAATTTATATAGCTTTAAATTGTAATTTTTATCGTTTTTTTAAAATCAGTATTCGGATAAAGAACGGTTATGCTACTCTTATTGTAATTACTTTGTTGGAAAAACCATGACAAACAGGAAAACAGGATTAGTGATCAGCGCACATTCTGCAGATTTCGTATGGCGCGCAGGTGGTGCAATTGCTCTACATCAATCCAAAGGTTATGAAATGACGGTTGTTTGCCTTTCTTATGGGGAACGCGGTGAAAGTGCAAAGCTCTGGAAACAAGAAGGTATGGCGCTTGAAAAAGTAAAAGCTGCCCGTCGCGAAGAAGCAGAAAAATCTGCTGCTGCACTCGGCCTTAAAGACATTCGTTTTTTTGATTTGGGTGACTATCCACTGGATTTGGGCCGTGAAACTCAAGACCGCATGGTTGAATTAATTAGAGAGGTACAGCCCAAATTCATGATGTCTCACTCTAAGTGGGACCCATATAATACTGACCATATGAATACCACAAAATTCACTCTTGACTGTCGAATGATTGCGCAAGCATGGGGCCACAATCCAGGGCAAAAGGTACTTGGGGCGCCACAGCTCTATCTTTTTGAACCACATCAAACGGAACAAATGGAATGGAAGCCAAGTGTTTTTCTAGACATCACCGATGTATGGGATAAAAAATGGGCTGCTATAAAGTGCATGAAAGGCCAGGAACATTTATGGAAATTTTACAGAAATGTGGCTGAAAATCGTGCGAATCACTTCCAACGTAATTCGGGAGGACAAGCAGGCGGTCGTCCTGCAAAGTACGCCGAAGGTTTTGAGACGGTATTTCCAAGAACTGTGGATGAATTAGAATGAGCTTTAAACTGGGTACCACAGGGATAGTGGTAAAAAAAATAGAGCGGGCTGACAACACCGTAATTAAAGGTTTAGAGCGCTGCGGTGTATCGACCGTACACGAAGCACAAGGGCGTAAAGGACTCTTAGCTGATTACATGCGACCCATTTTTCCCGGTGCGCGTGTAGCTGGATCGGCTGTCACCATTCTTGCTCCGGCATGCGACAATTGGATGATCCATGTCGCCATTGAGCAGTTAGAGCCAGGTGATTTTATGGTCCTGGGCACCCTAAGCCCTTCGAATGCTGGTTACTTCGGTGACCTATTAGCTACTTCAGCGATTTCAAGAGGCTGCCGTGGGCTTATAATTGACGCGGGTGTACGAGATGTACACAACCTGAAGAGTATGGATTTTCCTGTCTGGTCAAAGGCAATTAGCGCTCAAGGTACAATTAAAGAAACTCTTGGATCGGTCAACGTACCGATAATTTGTGCGAACTCTCTAATCAATCCCGGCGATGTCATTATCGCAGACGATGATGGCGTCTGCGTAGTAAGTCGTCAGGAGGCCAAGACTGTTCTAGAACTTGCAAAAGAGCGCGAAGATAATGAGAAATCCAAACGTATGCGGTTTGAAGCTGGGGAACTGGGGCTGGACATCTATAATATGAGAAAGCGTTTGGCTGAGAAAGGCCTTAAATATGTCTGAAGGTGTAAGATGTATGTGGATGCGTGGAGGTACGTCTAAAGGTGGGTATTTCATTTCAGATGATTTACCCGAAAACATACAAGCGCGAGATGAATTTTTGTTACGCGCGATGGGTTCTCCTGATTTGCGTCAAATAGATGGTATGGGGGGTGCAGACCCACTTACCTCTAAAGTTGCGGTCGTTAAGAAGTCCAATCGATCCAAAATTGACGTCGACTACCTGTTTTTACAAGTTAGCGTTGATCAAGCTCTGGTTAGTGATGCCCAAAACTGTGGTAACATCCTCGCGGGGGTTGGCCCATTTGCAATTGACCGGGGCCTTGTCGAGGCCGGTATCGAAGAAACAGATGTGTCAATTTTTATGGAAAATACTGGGCAAACTGCAGTAGCTCGCATCCAAACGCCGCATGGTGCAATCCAAGAAACAGGAGAGGCATCTATAGATGGTGTACCTTCCACAGCCGCCCCGATTACTTTGACTTTTAAGGACACCGCTGGATCATCTTGTGGAGCACTTTTGCCATCTGGAAACGCCAGAGATTTAGTTTCAGGGATTGAGGTAACTATGATTGATGCCGGTATGCCCTGCGTCCTTTTACGTGCCGAAGATATGGGGGTAAGTGGTCAAGAAGCACCAAGAGAACTAGAAATTGACTCAGAATTACGTGCAAAACTAGAAGAGTTAAGGCTCCGATGCGGTAGCTTGATGAATCTTGGAGATGTTCGCGATAAAACCGTCCCAAAAATGACCTTAGTTTCCTACCCCAAATGTGGCGGTTCAGTTTCAACACGTACGTTCATTCCTCATAAATGTCATAAGTCTATCGGCGTATTGGGAGCGGTCAGCGTTGCGACAGCCTGTCTCATCCCGGACTCAATCGCCTTTGACCTGGCTAACCGCGGTAATGGTTCAAAAAGATACCTTCCCATTGAACACCCCAGCGGAGAAACTACAGTGATTGTGGCTATAGACGATTTTCATACAGTGACTGAAGCTGCTATTTTGAGAACAGCTCGGAAACTTATGGATGGAAAGATTTTTGCGTGATGGAGCAAAAGATGGACTCAAATTGGTTAGTCTTCCATCCAAGACCAAAAGTGCCATACTTTAAACTGCCTGAGGGGGCAGTTGATGCGCATTGTCATGTATTTGGGCCATCGCCAGAGTTTCCGTACTCTCCAGAACGCAAATACACACCCTGTAATGCGGGAAAAGATAGGCTTTTTCAGCTTCGTGATCACCTAGGTTTCCAAAGAAATGTTATCGTGCAAGCAACATGTCATGGGCGCGATAACAGAGCCATGATCGATGCCTGCCGCACCTCGGGAGGCCTTGCGCGTGGCATTGCTAGCGTTGGCGCAGATATTAGCGTAGGTGAATTGAACGATATGCACGAGGCCGGCGTTCGAGGCGTGCGGTTCAATTTCGTAAAACGGCTGGTTGATGCCACGCCTAAATCTGTCTTCCTAAACATCGCAGCTAAAATCCAGGATTTCGGCTGGTCTACTGTAGTTTATTTTGAATCTCAAGATTTGGAAGATTTGCAAACATTTTTAATTCAATTGCCCGGCGTTGTCGTGGTGGATCACCTGGGGAGACCGGATGTTAAAAAAGGTGTGTGTCACCCTGATTTTAAACGCTTTATGAAGCTTTTAGAACATAATGAAAATATCTGGACTAAGGTCACCTGCCCAGAGCGCCTCACGCGACAAGGTCCACCGTACGATGATGTAGTACCGTTTTATCAAGAAATTGTAGAAAGCTTTGAGGATCGTATTCTCTGGGGCACAGATTGGCCACATCCAAATATGAAATCCCACATGCCTGATGACGGAGCACTGGTCGATTACATTCCTAGAATTGCTAGAACATCAACACAGCTTGAAAAAATGCTCGTCACAAACCCCATGAGGCTCTACTGGGGCGAAACATAAAGTTAATTTTATTAAATAGAAACACAGAGAGCAATCTGTACTCTAAGTTGTGAGGCTTTTCCTAATCTCAAATCACACTTTGAAACTTAGCTTGCAGAATTGTGGGTTACACAAAGTGGGCATTTTGACCCAAGCTCAAATTTCACAATAACGGCTCAGAGGCCCTAAGTTTGGTTAAATGTGGTGTCCAGCGATTAATCCACAAAATTTTGCAAAAATCATAAACATTTCTACTCCGCCGCAAGATCCATAACGTGTTATATGAGTTGAAGTAAAACATTTGAAAAATGGCGCTCAATTTGATGTCTCTTTGCAAATTTGCCAACAGCACAATTTTACACAATCTCCCCAAAAAAAAAGAAATTAACAGCCCTTCAATTTCTAAAATAGGTCTATCGAATTAAGTTTTTACCATGGTATTGTCCTCAAATGTTGAATGCCAAATGAGCGCTTATTTCCACTTCTTAGTCTTTCAAGCTCTCTTCACGTAGGCCGTCAGCCAGAAGGTTCAGTCCAAGCACAAGACTTAAAAGCGCTATAGATGGTGGTAAAGCAGGATGTGGATATACCGATAGGAGTTTGCGACCTTCGTTAATGGTGGCCCCCCAGTTAGGGCTTTCTGGCTCAAGCCCAAGCCCAAAAAAGCCCAACGTACCCAAAAGAATTGTTGTGTAACCGACACGCAGACAGAAGTCGACTATCAATGGACCTCGTGCATTTGGTAGAATTTCCCAAAGCATTATGTACCAAGCGCCTTCTCCACGCGTTTGCGCCGCTGCCACGTAGTCCCGTGTTTTGATATCCATTGCCAAGCCACGAACTATCCTGAATACGGTTGGAGAGTTTACAAAAACCACGGAGACAAAAACAGTTAATAGCCCCCCATCAACATCGAAGAGATCAATAGAATTGAATAGAGTTATTTTTGAACCTGGAGCATTGATTATAGAAACATAAAGCCAGCCTAGTATACCCAAAACAATGAGCAGCAAGGCATTTCGAGTTTTGGGCGCTATGTGATAGCGCGAATTGATTAACACACCTGCGAAAATTAATGGAAAAGCGAATAGAACAACTGCCATAAACTGTGGCATGCCCGTTAGACGGATTTCTGGAGTGACCAAAAGATAAAAAAGCAAAATGACTGGGAACGCGAGAATAAGGTTTGCTAAAAATGATAGCCCAATATCTAAACGTCCACCGTAATATCCTGCCGGCAAGCCAATTGTGATTCCAGCCATGAACGCGAAAACTGTGGCCAATGGAGCGATTAAAATAACAACAGTGCTGCCAGCCATAACGCGACTGAATACATCTCTCGCCAGATTATCACCACCTAGAAGGTAAAACGGATAATCCAATTCTTCGGCGCCCCTCATTGGCATTCCCGGTACCTTATTCCTCATACCTGAGACTTGAGATAGCGGATCGTGCGTTATGATTAGATCAAATACCCCAGAAAAAAAGCCTGTAAATACCCAGAACATAACTATCGCAAAACCAATCATACCGATAGTGCTGTCAAATAGTTTACCGTAAAGTCCAAGCTTTCGTTTGTAAAAAATGGAAAAACCAAATAGTCCAATCAGGCAGATCCATACGGGAATTAGTTGTGCTAAAATGCGCAATATAATATCGCCCCAGCTTAAAAATTCCATACGTCTTCTCCCCTATGTGACTTTAATACGAGGATTGAGATAGACATAGCCGATATCCGAAATCAGCTGGGTGATAAGAACTACAAAAACGGACACCACTGAAACAGCTAGAAGCAACTCAATATCATTATTACCGGCAGCTTGAACGAGCACCCATCCGAAGCCTTTGTAGTTGAATAACGTTTCTACAATAACAACGCCGTTAAGAAGCCAAGGGAATTGTAGCATGATCACAGTAAATGGAGCGATCAGTGCATTTCGAAGTGCATGCTTTAATACTATATTTATAAAACTCACGCCTTTCAGGCGTGCTGTACGGATGTATTGTGCAGTCATTACCTCGGCCATAGAGGCGCGCGTCATGCGAGCTATGTAACCCATGCCGTAGAGTGCGATAGTTAATACCGGGAGTAAGAAGTTCTCGATTGTTGCGGACTCCATCGCTGATGTAGCTGAACCTTTGAACCATTTCAGGCCCACTGCACTGGATGCAAAGACAACTATGAAAATTACACCGGAAACATATTCCGGCGTAGCGGTTGTTAAGATTGCTGCAGTGGACAAAGATCTATCCGAGCGACTACCTTCTCTCATACCAGCCAAGACACCAACTAAAAGAGCTGATGGAATCATTACTATCATTACCCAAAACATAAGCTTACCAGTCAGAGATAACCTTTTCCCAATAATTGAAAAAACTTCGTCCTTAAACACGGTTGATTGGCCCCAATCTCCCTGCAAAATTCCACAGAACATCGGAGCTGTTTCTATTGTATCGTCTGCTACAAAGCACTTGCCACGCACTTTGCCGTCACTACCCTCAATTACGTAGCCTGGAACTACACCAAGCCATTGTCCATATTTCACAGGCAAAGCTTGTAAATAACCCCGGTTTTCCAAAAAAGTCGCTACCGCTTCATCAGACATCCGAAAATTACCTTGGTTTTTTGCCAGCTTTTCAAGATTTGGGTACAAATTTGTTAAAAAGAAAACGATGAAAGTGAGGCAGAGTGCAGTAATGCACATGACAACAAATCTTCTGAGAATGAAGGATCCCATGGTCTTCTTTCCGCCTAATAAGTCTCTTTTACGTCTAGAAGAAGACGTTCCATACCCGGCATAGATGAATTTGCAAATTAGATCAATCAATGTGCAGATCCAACTTAAGGACCGCACCTTTCCTGTTTCCCATAATTTTAAAGGCCATTACTTGGCTAAACGAATATTAACATAAGACTTTAAAAATTATGATCTGTCGTTTTCTTAAATAAAAGAATATAGCAATAATTATTTCCGTCCCTTGCTAGGACAAAAATAGTTTTCTGGGTGGTTTTTCCTTATTAAATCTTAAACGTCTTCATTCTTGGTAATCCCACAAATCAAAATAATCTAGATCATAAAGTATCGGAGGCTTAACAAATGAAAATTCACAAGGCTGCAGATAGGCCTTCAAAGCTTGCAACTTCTGAATGGTTCACCGGCCGTGTCTGGCAGGAACCTATTATTGAAACGCAAGATCCTGCTAGAGTACGTGCGCTTAAAGTAAGCTTTGAGCCAAGGGCCCGTACAGCTTGGCACACGCATCCTTTGGGACAAACATTATATGTTCTAAGCGGTACTGGTCTGATAGCCCTCAGAGGCCAAATGCCTAAGACTATTGTAGCTGGCGACACGGTTTGGATACCCCCACATAAGGAACACTGGCATGGAGCATCTCCGATGAATGCAATGGTTCATGTTGCAATCCAAGAGGCCTTAAATGGTAATGTTGCAGATTGGTTGGAACATGTATCAGAAGAAGACTATGAGAAAGATAGATGAAGGTGCACTAATATTTATATCCAACAGATTAAAGAATTTGATAGAAATCGATCGACAACGAAACTAACAAATTGAATATCGAAGGTCTTACTTCGCTTTTAGTAATTGAGATTGGCCTCTTATTTGCAGAGATTTTTTCAGATTAAGGATAGTTACTATGACAGAAGAAAATAAGATTGCTTTACGCAATTCGATCGCACGGAAAAAGGTGTCTGACTTAACGCCCAAAGAGCGCGCCTTTTATGACGCAGAGTTTAAGTATCGTTTCTCATCAAGTGACAACTCCCCCTCTACCGAGCCAAAGTCCGCCAAAACACCGGAAGATTCAAATTTACCTTCAACAATGGATTTCTTAGCAGCCCGCGCCTAAGTTAGATCTACAGAGTTCTGCGTAAAACTGGTTAGTGTAAACCGTTGGCGCAGGACAGTATCACTCAGACCAAGCAAACTTGCTGTGATGTCTAACATTTTTCAAAGACTTAGTGATTTTCAAAGTTAATGAGCCGGTGCAAGCTTCACTAGCGCTTATCCGGACAAAGACTACAGTCTAGAAAAGACACTTTAACCCTCAACAATTCATTCAATGCAAATTATCCAAGCTTGGATGGCTGGGTAGATAAAAAGCCTTTTCTTCAAAAATCAGTCTTCTATAAAACCGGCGTCAACAAACTGACGATCTATCGATGACATAGGTAAACCTTCTATTGCCGCTTCGAAAGCCTGCAATCTTTTATAGATGGAAATCAATTCAATTATTGTGGTCCAGGAAAAGACTAAAAATTGAAATGATGAAGCCACTTGGCCAAAAGCGCGTAGTATCTGATTCATTATGCCTAAAGTTATCCGACCAGAAACTATGGTAGGAATCAAAAACACATACGCGACAACATTGTCTGCCTGAAGATACATATAACGAAATAAATTGAAATATGTGTAGTGAATGTAAATTCTAAAATAATTCTTTCTAACATTCGCAAATAACTCACGCAAAGTTTGCGGTGCTGCTCTCAGATCATCGTCTTCGCCAAGAACTAACTCTTTGCGGAATGCAGCTTCAACGCGTTGATTTTTGAATTCCAGGCCAGGTAGTTTTATACCTGCCGCAAGCAATAGAGTCGTACCAAAAACTGACCATGCGATAGAGAGAGTCACAAGCGGATAAGGCATTGCGCCAATAACTGGCAATTCTTCCACATGCACAGAAAGCGCCGCTAAAACCGGCAAAAATGCAACGAGTGTCATTATTGAATCTACGAACGCAACTCCTAAGCCTTCCATGATTGCAGCGAACCGCATCGTATCTTCTTGAACCCGTTGCGAAGCGCCTTCGATTTTTTTAATTTTCTCCCATCGGTTTAGGTAATGATCGTTCATAGCTGTCCGCCAGCGGAAAATGTAATGAGAAGTGAAAAACCGATTTGCTATAATTAAAGCGATATAAGGAAAGGCAATAAAAGAAAATGTAGCGAGATGTCCGTAAAGGTCTCTAGCTTGAACTTCTCCGTTGCCCGATAACGCTTTCTGAATATCATCATAAAATGGTCCGTACCAAGCATTAATGACGACAGATACCTGAACTGAAGTATATGACAAGAATATTAGGAGCGCGGAACCAAGTATAGACCAATTAGCCCAATGGTGGTCCCCTACAAAACGCCAAAACAAATAAAGTGATAAAACGCCAAAAACAAAAAATATGTCAAACCATAAAAATTCAGGTGTGGTGAAATGACCAAGCCCAATTACGGTTTCGGGAGATGTCAAATCAAACCCTAAAGCCAAACCAATCTTTTCACCAAACGAATACCAAATCGCTATCAAGAATGCGCTCCACAACAACGTAGAAGAAAAGAAAACTTTTGGGTTTGGAAAAAACGAACTAAGCATTTGTAATCGCCACGCTGTTAGATGCTAGGTTTGAAATAGCAGAATAATGTCCTACGTCCACCCTAGTATCAATGGAGTTCGATAATGGCCGAATGGTTGTATCAAGTTAGAATAAAAGTAACTCAAGAATTGTCGGTTGCTTTGCGTTCTAAGGAGAAGAATGAAGTTACAGTACGACTTAAAAAAATAGAAGAAACTTTCGGCATGAAATTAGTGTGTACCTTCGATGCCTTTAAAGCGTATTGTGATGAGGCTGAGAAATTTGGGACCGTTGAGTATCATCTCTACGATTGGACAAAGGCAACAATCGATAATCCTGTCAAGAGAGATAAGCACTTAAAATCATTCGCATTTTATCAAGGCGATAATCAAATTTATTCAAAAGTATTAGCTTGTCAGATTCGAGACGAATTACTCAAAATGGGTGAAAATAAAAACATCACTGAAGTTAGTTTAATTGATTCAAATCCCGCAAACAATCCCCAACCACCAAAATCCTAGCTGGAAAAGTCTTTTGAAACAAATTACTGTAATTGATATTGCTATTGCATATCCCAGTAAAAAGAGGGAGACAAAGAATTTGACAAAACTATCAGTGCGGTTTCAACTGCTTTGTAAACTTACCTACAAATAGTAAAATAACGAGGTTATTATGAAAGAGATAGACTTAGCATATTTACCAGTAATAGGACGTGGCGAACAAATTAATATTATCTGCAAGATGCACGGTTTAAAAGTAAATTATCTTCTTTCGAGCCCCATGGGTGAAGATTTTGACAAAGATAAGCAGGCGCCCTTTGGAACTATACCCTGGATGAAAGACCACGCAAACGGGTTAGAGTTAAATGATTCGATGGCAATAGTTCAATATCTGGTCGCACAATATCCAGGCCCATTAACACCAAAAACCAATGAGCACTCAGCTCGAGTTTCTATGTATTGGGGCTGGGTACAAGACTACTACTCTTTCGTTCTTTCCCCTTTTCACGATATCATAACAGGTCATAATGAAATATTCTGGCGCAACTTAAGATTGACTGACAGCCTCGCGGATGGCGGCAAAGATGCTGGAATTACCAATCTCACTAAACTTCACAAAAGTCGTTTTGAATTTTTCGAAAAACATTTATCCGATACGGGTTTCAGACCTTTTCTAACTGGTAGCGAATGTTCTTATGCAGATATATTCTTATACACGTGCGTTAGAGCCGTTGAAGAAACTGGTGGCTTCGGCATACTGAGGGAAGCCTGTGGGGGTAAACCGTTTGAGGGCTTCGAAAACGTTTCAAGCATAGTTAATGCGGTAGGGAATATTCCAGAAATTAAAAGTTCGGCATCAAAATTTTCAGAGTGTCCAATTTAGCGTGTTAAAAAAAGTTTTATACAATTTTTCTTTTAATTCGTGGCCAACGTAAAAAGGAAGACAAAATTATATTTTTTAAATTTCTCGTCTGACGGTGTGCCCACTCCAGTATTTGAGTAAGGGTAGATGTAGCAATAAAGGGTGGGTTCCTAAGTGCCTTATTATTTTGGATACGGTTCTAACATGTCCACTGGTTATCTAGAAAGCGTTCGTAGTGTATTGCCGTCAAGAAGCACTCCTACGACCTTACATGACTACCAGCTTGTTATGAACTTAAAGGGCCCAAATTTTATCGAACCAAGTTTTGCAAACATTAGGTACTCAAAGGGCGCAAAAGTTGAGGGAATTGTGCACGAAGTCGAGCAAATTGATTTGGACCGAATAATTGCCTCTGAGGGCGAAACCTATGAGATTATCAAAGCGCCAGTGGATTTGGATGGATCTGAAGTAATTGCGTGCACTTTGAAGAGCGCAGAAGAATTGAAAGAGGATATACCAGCCTCACGGCGTTATATGAAAATATTAATAAATGCAGCGATCGACAACGGTCTGAGCAGCGAATACATTGAGAATCTTAAAATAAAGAAAAGTGTTTACTATCCAGTTTTGTCAGAGTTATTTGCTATCCGTATTTACTTTTGGGTTAGGAGACGGGCGAGAAATAAATCCATCTGAGAAGTCTTTGACGCATACGATTCTAACATCGTACATGATTTAAACTAAAGTATACAATAGTGGGAACTCTTCCGAAAGAGCTTAGTAGTCAGACGGCCTATTTTAACTAGATAAAGGTTCCCTCATTTCGTTACGTATCCAATTATGCAAGCCCAAAATTAGGTATTCTTCAGGCATCAGCACGGTTTGCAGATCAGGCGGCGCAGAGAACAAGCCTTTTTGATTTATTTCACAGGCTTTTGCGTCTTGCTGCATTACTAGGCAAGCAAATTCAGTGACATTGTTCATATCATAGTTCGCATCATCAAGTGCCTTTTTTTCAAATAACCACTCGACCACTAACTCTGTTTCATCGACAGATATCGGTAATACCCTTACAATTCGAACGTGATCGGAATAAAATCCTGCAAACATACTTGGCAAAGAAGTTACATAAAGCTGTCCCCGATTTATTTCCTCGTCTGTAAGGCCTGCTATAGTATGGCCATGAGACTTACCATCTAGTGACCATGTCTCTGCCCCTTCACGTAGTCCACCCCGAAATTTGGGGGCGTTGTTATCAATATTTGCTTCCCAACCAGGTATATCCGCCCTGTTAACGATGCGACGGCTGTATAGGGGGACAAGCTTGGTTAGCTCAGGATGGATATTGGGGCAATGAAGGCACTCGTTAAAATTTTCCCAAAATAATTTCCAATTGCATCCAATTGATTTCCTCCATGTTTTACCAAGAATCATTTTCTCTAATGGATAATTTTTTACACCAACCGCAGAGCGCTGAAAAATAGTATTTTCATCCCAAGATTGTTGATCACTTAGGTTAACAAAAATGCAACCTCGCCACTCCTTAACAGCGACTTTAATAAGACTAAAATTGTCCTTTTCAAAGCCTCGAGGTTCGGTGAAGGATGTTGTCCCTTTGAGTTTTCCATAGTCTATATCGTAAGCCCACTGATGATACGGACATTTCAATAGCTTTGACTTTATAACTCCTCGTTCCTCGTTGCAAAGTCTTGAACCCCTATGACGACAAACGTTCAAAAATGCGCTGAACTTGTTATTGCTATTTCGCAATAAAATTATATTTTTGTCACCAATATTGAACGTAAAGAATTGTCCCTTTTTGGTAAGCTGATTTGTGTGGCAGGCATAAATCCAGTTTTGGTAAAAAATTTTTTCAAGTTCCAATTTGAAATGATTTTGATCAAGATACTGGTAGGCTGTGAAACCCGCTTCTACAAAAACAAGCGAGTTGCTGTTATTGTTTTCAGGGCTGCCGCGATCGCTGTGCATCATTAAAGTCTCCCGGGCGCATGTATTCGTATTGTTACTGTGCGAAAGGAAATTACCTCTATTATAGCGCCTCTGTTACTAATAATTATCGATCAATTGGTCGATTTAAAGCGGTATCTTAAGACAGTCTTTATCTCCAATCTTAAATTACTTTCTATAGCCATAAAATAAAAAAGGTTTTGTAGTTCACGGTAAATTCATTCTTTTTATGATGATAACCTTACTTCAAGACCCTGGAGCTACTTTTTCAATGGGACCTCCAGCCGCAAGCCAACCTGCAAAACCATCGGATATATGTTCAGCTTCAAATCCCATATCGCATAAAGAGGCAACGGCAATTGCTGAACGCCACCCAGCAGCGCAATGAAAAATATATCTTTTCTCCTCGCCAAAAATTTCCTTGAAATATGGACTTTCGGGATCGATCCAGAATTCCAACATGCCCCTCGGCGCATGAAAGCTATTTGGGATATAGCCTAATTTTTGCCGCTCTCGTATATCACGAATATCCACGATCACTACGTTTTCAGCTTCATAAACTTCTAATGCTTGGGATGCAGTAATCTCAGTTATACGTGACTTTGCGCTAATCACTAAGTCGTTCACAGAAACTCTAAGTTTTTTCACCTTATTTCTCCTTGTCCTGTAATCAGAATAACGAGGTTCTTCTTTTTGAAAAGGACCAAATTTCCGATGGTATTTCGCAATTCCTAATATTTTTTTGTCATAAAACCTTCAAATAACTCAGTCATGTAAATGTTCGTGATGGAACTGCTTTTTTCCTATGTTGAATTTTAAAAGTGGAAAAAGTTCTCAAAATGTTTACCATCACCAAATCATGGGTCAGAGCAGCAAAAAAAATTGTTTATCTCAAAAATAGGAGTGAAAAATGAAGACTAATTTTCTAGGAAAACTATCAGCTTTGGCTTCGGCGATCTTCGCTATAGGCCTTTTATCCAGCGCCAACGCAGAAAGTTTACGCGTTGGAATGGAGTGTACATATGCTCCATTTAATTACAAAACTTCAGACGGTGAATTGGCAGGGTATGACGTTGACGTGGCTAATGGAGTTGCTCGTATAATTGGGGCCGACATTGAGTTTGTTTGCCAAGAATGGGACGGAATGATCCCAGCACTTCTGGCAAATAAATTTGATTTAATTATTGCATCGATGTCGATCACGGAGAAACGAATGAAGAGAATTGACTTCTCTGGCCCATACCGATTCTCCACCGGCCAGATGGTTGGACCTAAATCGATGGAAATGAACCTATTTGATAACGATGGTAACCCAATTGCAGAAAATTTTGATGGACTACGTGTCGGTTTGGAGCGAGCAACAACATATTCAAATTGGTTTGAAGAAGTCCTGCCGGGTGCAAATGTACTTCTTTACGATGGTTCTGAACCTTTATATCTAGATCTGCAAAATGGACGTGTTGATTTAATCATGACTAACCCAATGAAAGCACACTTAAAATTCCTTAGTAAAGAAAATGGAGCCGGCTTTGAATTCAAAAGTCCGGTTGTCGATGAGGAAAAGTACTTCGGCATTGGTGTGGGCATAGGCATGCTTAAAGGTCAAGATGCCCTAAAGGACCGCTTGAATGCTGCATTAAAGGAGTTGATCAATTCGGGTGAATTAGAAACATATGCTCGAAAAATTTTCCCATTTAAATTACATAAAGACGAGTGGGGTCAATAACTCACAAATAAATTTGATACGTAAAGCGGCGGGCGCATAAATGCGTTTTGCCGCTCTGCATTCAAATGACCTTCGTGGTATTATTTCGCTAAGGAAAATATTGTGGCAGCACTTAATGGATGGTGGGATGATTATTTATGGGGAGCGCTTGTAATTTGCAAAGTGTTTTTCTGCTCCCTGGGTTTTATGACACTTTTTGGACTTTTAGGTGCTATGGCGAAATTATCGGGCAACAGACTTGCTCAGAAGATCGCCAATGCGTATACTGTTGCGTTTCGTGGAACGCCAGAAATTCTTGTGATTTTACTAATGTATTTCGGCTCAGCCATACTTTTGACAGCTGTGGCACAAATATTCAATCCAGAAATTAAGTTTGTTGACGTACCACCGTTTTGGGCCGGAACAATAGCGATTTCCCTTATCGTTGGCTCATATGCAACAGAAACGTTTCGAGGAGCATTTCTAGGCGTAGATCCAGGTAGCATCGAAGCGGGTAAAGCACTCGGAATGACGGATTTTCAAACTTTCATATATGTTCGAATACCTGAAATGTGGCGACTAGCTCTACCACCTTTTGGCAATCACATGCTGTCGCTGATTAAAGACACAGCATTGATTTCCATAATAGGTTTGAACGAAACAATGTTCGTTGCAAAGCAGGCAATCACCGTTACCGGCAAACCATTCACAATGTATATAGTAGTTGGTGCGATATATTTAGCCTTTTCAACTATAGTCACCGTTTTCGTTATGGCATTAGAAAAGTTTGGTGAAAGAACCACGGTAGGCGCAAAATGATTATTGACTTAAATCTTATATTAGAAAGCTTTCCCTTGATGCTAAAGGGGCTCGGTGTAACCTTGCAGCTTCTTTTTATTGCAGGTTTTTGTGGCCTTATTTTGGCAATCTTAATTCTACTAATGAGGATAAGTGGAAAGTGGTATCTTAATTATCCTGCACAGATTTACATATTTGTCTTCCGTGGGACCCCTATACTGGTGCAGATATTTATTATCTATTACGGTCTTCCTCAATTTGGCTTTATACGAAATAGTATAGTTTGGCCTATACTACGCGAACCAATGGGCTGTGCTATAGTAGCCCTGTCATTAAATACAGGAGCATATGTTTCAGAAATTTTGCGAGGTGGCGTACTCGGTGTTGGAAAGGGGTTGTTGGAAGCTGGTTCAGCTTTGGGTATGACAGCTTATCAGAAATTCATTTACATTACAGCACCAATTGCAACACGACTTGCCCTGCCCGCATACAGTAACGATGTTGTAAGCTTATTAAAATCAACGGCACTAGCAAGTACCATCACCATAGCCGACATGACCGGCATAGCTCGAACGATTGTAGCAGACACATACGCGCCTTACGAAATTTTTATCTCCCTCGCTATCGTCTATTTAATCTTCACATTCATAATACAGAAACTGTTCGGCCATATTGAAAGATATTTAGGTCAATATACAAGACGGGAGGGATAATATGCTCGACGGCGAAACGGGTGCGTTGATAAAAATGCAAAATGTGAGTAAGTTTTTTGGTGATTTTCAGGCGTTAAAAGAAATAAATTTAGAGGTTCGGAAAAAAGAGCGTATCGTAATTTGTGGTCCGTCTGGCTCAGGAAAATCAACTTTGATACGTTGCTTGAACAGACTGGAAAAGCACAACGATGGTAATATTTTTATTGATGGTCATGAATTGACTGATCAAGTTAAAGATATAAATGCCGTACGCCGTGAGGTAGGTATGGTTTTTCAAAGCTTTAATTTATTCCCACACATGACTGTGGTAAAAAACCTAATGCTCGCACAACAATTAGTGCGTCGAATTTCTAAAACCGATGCCAAGGAAATTGCAATGCATTTTCTTGAGCGCGTTAAAATACCAGAGCAAGCAAATAAATATCCAATCCAACTATCCGGTGGGCAGCAACAGCGAGTTGCAATAGCCAGAGCCCTTTGTATGAAACCTAAAATAATGTTGTTTGATGAGCCGACTTCAGCTCTTGACCCCGAAATGATAAACGAAGTGTTAGAGGTTATGGTTGACCTAGCAACCGAAGGAATGACCATGATTTGCGTGACCCACGAAATGGGATTTGCAAGATCGGTAGCAGATCGAGTGATTTTCATGGACCTTGGTGAGATTGTAGAGGAATGTGCGCCAGCTGATTTTTTTGATAATCCAAAAAGCGAAAGAACTAAAAACTTCCTGAATCAGATCCTTACACATTAAAGAAAACAGAAATGCAAATTGAACTACCCGATCACGAAGAATTTTTATGTTTTGCTGAGACTTTAGCAAACACCAGTGGGGCAATGCTGCTCACTGCATCCAAAACAATGCCTGAAGTAAAAATAAAAAGTGACGCTTCTTTTGTCACAAATACAGATCGCGCAGTTGAAAAAAAATTGCGCGAAATGATACTTTCAAAATATCCAGATCACGGAATCTTTGGTGAGGAGTTTGAAAATGTAAACACAGACGCAGAATTTGTATGGGTTCTTGACCCAATTGATGGAACTGCTGCCTTTGTTGCTGGTATACCTGTATACGGCACTTTGATAGCCCTAGCTTGGAAGGCAATGCCATTTATTGGAATTATTGATCATCCATTGACAAGCGATCGTTGGGTCGGCGTTAGCAACCACAGCGCTTTTCATAATGGTAAACCGATAACAACCCGTGCATGCAATTTATTAAGCGAAGCATATGTCACATGCAGTAATTCTGACTTTATGTCGCCCGAACAGTTAACTAAATTTATTAAATTGCGTGATAAAGTTGGATATGTTCAGTACGGTGCCTCCTGTTTTGCTTATGGAATACTAGCGTCCGGCCGCAGTGACTTCGCAATTGACGCTGGCCTCGAAGCTTTTGATATTTTTGCATGTGCAGCAGTAATTCAAGGTGCAGGAGGTATAGTAGTCAATTGGAAGGGAGAAAAACTAAGTTTTGAAATGGATGGAACTGTGATAGCTGCGGGGGACAAAAACTACTTAAAAAGAATTTTAGAGCTCCTAAATGAGGACAATAGCTCCGGTCAGTTGAACGTAGATAATCAACATATCAGACCTTACAAAAATACTAATGTAGAACAGCTCCAATAAGATTGTTTTGACAATTTAAGCCTTGTTAAGACCTCAAGTTTTAAATTTTTATATAAACTTCTAATCAAACCGAGTTTGTTGTAGTTTAATTTTTGAATTTCAAAAAACGTTCCACCTAGTAAGCTTTTTGTGCCCTAAAAATATGCGGGCACAATTCGCCTGTGCTTGCGACAATTTTCATCTTCTGCCAAATATCCACTTGCTCGTCTATAAATTGACGCCCGTACTGTTCTTTTAAACGACCGTTCTCCTTTCCAGTGAGGAAAAAAAGTTCATTAGTTACTTGCTCCGAATGCCATTCCTGTCTGTTTATAAATTGAATATTAAAAAAATTAGCCATCTTTAAAGCTTCTTTATACTGTTTTGGAGATGCTAGAGCAAAATCCAGGTCTTCTTCTTTTAAGTAGGCTTGCATTTCAGTTGACGGTTCGCGGTCGTGCGAAACCAGCCAGTCTGATGCTGCAAACCATCCACCTGGCTTAAGTATTCTGAATACTTCTGAACAAAGTTCTTGCTTATCAGGTATATGAACAATCGAGTCTTTTGAATAAATATAATCAAATTTGCAATTCTCAAAATCTAGTAATCCCGGCGTAACCAACCGAATTTCAATTTTGTCTTGAAGCTGCATCCGCTTTATTCGTTCAGATGCGGCATGACAAACAGGCTGCTCTACGTCAATTCCTATTACCCGTGCGGCACCCAACTTTTCAACTAGGAGAACGGAAATTGCACCAGACCCACTGCCGATATCCAAAACCGTAGCCCCCGTTAAGTCTAGACCCTTTAATACCAGTGACGCTTCTTTAGCACCGCCAGGGGACATGAATCCTTCACCCCAAATATCAGACAGAAAGCTTATAGTAGTAGCGTCATAGTGATCCTGCGATATGCTCACTGATCTTCTCCCAAAGCAAATTTTCTAAGAACACAGCCTTTACAAATGCAAGGCAAGTAGCTGAAGCAATTACATTTGGATGCACTTTACTCCATAAGCCAATAATTTAAAAGAACAACGCCATCTCCATATTGTCATTCCCTTAATTCAGGCACAGTTTATGTAAATTTTTCCCAGTATCTCTCTTTCCGCAAATTATATTTTCAGCACACCAAAAGTATAAATTTGAACCTAAGTAATCGAGAGCATGGCACACCTTATTAAAGATAAATTAGATTAAAAAGGCGAGACAGATTGGAATGAACATAACGGAAAGAAGTGTTGATACTATTACTAAAGCCGCTACAGATTCTGCATCTAAACCATATTTTTCTGCAAGTAAGTATGATGTTACTGCTACTGGAGTAGTAACTTGAAGGATTAAAATGGCACTAGCAATTCTTGGTAAATTGAAAAGCCATACAACTAACAAAGCACAAATTAAACAAACTAAAAATTTCCAAACTGCAGGCCAAAAAACTCGCATCAGACCTGATCTTTTCATTCGACCGATCGCAACACCCAAAGTTATAAGCATTAAAGGGATTGCCATTTGTCCAATCAATTCAAGCGTATTTGTTAAAAAGCTAGGTGTTCGCCATCCATTAGTCAAAAAAACCGTGCCCAGTAGCACGGCTGGTACCAAGGGTTCTTTAAGTACTTTGATTGGCGAGCCCCGTCCAGATATGACCCACACCCCAAATGTAAAATTATAAATCGCCATCACTGCAAATATTACAACGGCAAAATCGAAGCCCGTTGTTCCGAACGCCAAAAGGCAGACAGGTAAACCGATATTTCCTGTATTTCCAAACACTATGGGCGATAAAAATGTTCTAATACTCAATCCAAAAGCTTTAACTAATGCAAATGCTGCCACAGTAATTAGTAAATAACAAAAAACGCTTGCCAAAACTACGTTTTGTAAAACAGCTGAGTTGATTTCAGTGTTCATAAGAGCCGTAAAAATCAAACAAGGTACGGACAATGTCATAGCTAATTGTGTTACAAATTCTATTCTATACTCGGAACCAACTTTCACCCAAACAAACCCGATCCCGGCAAGCAAAAATACTGGAGCTACGACTTGAAAAACTGATATAATTAAATTCAAAAGGTTGTCCTACTTAACGGGAACTTGATTATTAATATTGTAGAAGAATAATGTTGAAAGCATATATTTAATGATAGTTAATGAGAAATAGGGTCTGATTTATGATGACCAATGAATATTTTAAAGACCCACATAGTTCCGTATCGTACATCTTAGGGTCTAATCATCTTGGTCCTTGGGCTCCACGGCGAAAGTTAGTCCAAAATCGCTGTTTTATAATTTTGTTTAAGGCTTTCTCTTATAAAGATTCTGGTAAGTGACAGGAAGCAAATCTAAATCTTTTTATCCACTAGTAAGCGAGTTCTTAAAAAGTGATAGAGTCTAGTAAAATTTGGCTTTCAATATTATGCTGGGCTTTGTGCTTTCCAACTGCTTTAGCTCCAGGCAGCTATTTGAGCTTACAAAACCTTGGCCTCATTATATTTTTCTCTTATCTTGCACTGGCTTCGCTGCAATTACGCCGACAATCGTTAGTAATTATTCTAATTCTGATCGTGATTAGCGGTTTTTTAATTGGCCGTCTACCTTCTTGGACGGAGCTTGTGAACTCTAGCGGTTTCGTTCTCGTCTTTGCGTGCTTAGTTCCTACTTTGGCATTAATGCGAGCTACGGCAATGACTATGCCTTCTGTGAGCAAAACTCAAAAGAGGTTGGCTGCTTTGAAGCCTGAAAATTCAGCGTTAGGAATACAGCTTACAAGCCATCTCATTGGCGGAGTATTAAATATTGGAACTTTTTCATTAATTTCTGTAGCGCTACCGCTAGACTCTGGTCTGAGACGACGACAGCTCGCTGCAATTTCCTCAATGCGTGGTATGAATTCAGCAATTTTATGGTCACCATTTTTTATCAGTTTTGCTGTGGCCAGTGTGTATTTACCAAAAGGTTTTGCCGCAGGTTCCATATCACTAGGTATTTTGATTGCACTAATTTTTTTTATAGTCACCCAAGTAATTTACCCACCAAGAATTGTAAAAACCTCCATTAAGAGCTCCCTACAACCACTTAATCCAATAATATCTCGCCTGCTGGTGATTGGTTTATGTGTAGTACTAACTTCTTTTTTTACTGGCTTAAGTGCACTGACAGCTATTTGCGTAGCAATGCCTCTGATGTGCTTTATTCAAATAATCAGAAGACCTGAAACCTATAAACCGATTTGGACTAATTTTAAAAACCTGCAAAAAGCTAGTGGTGATGAAATTGTGATTATCTCCCTGTCGATGCTTATTGCAACCCAGGTTAGCCAGGCAGACTATCTCAGCTTCATAATGTCTTCTTTTTTTGGTCCAAAACCCCAAATCTCTCAAATATTGATTTTTTTTCCTATCCTTGTTTGGCTGGGGGCTGTGGTTGGAGTGCATCCAGTTATTTCTTCTGCTCCTTTGCTTGCATATTTCGCGCCAAGCTTAACAATCTACGATGCGGTTTTTGTAGCACAGGCTCATATGATAGGTTGGGCGTCTGGTACTATGATATCATTTGCTTCTCTATCTACGATCCTGGTCTCAGAACAGTTTAAAGTGCAAAACGCCACACTTTCTTTCGGTGAAAACCTTCCGATAGCTGGATGTTTAGCCCTTGGAGGCGGCTTGACGCTATGCGCACTTCACACCGTTTTAA
>MDTB01157294.1_pt1 | contig 25378 bp, 10 predicted proteins | sample 811161 | NCBI WGS metagenome assembly MDTB01 (sample SAMN05326650, study PRJNA326480) | marine metagenome | isolation source: seawater | place: Mediterranean Sea | collected 2009
ATTGGATTACTCGATGGACTCCATGACGGAGCGAGGCGATGTGTGGGCATCGATGTTACAGCTTCGGGATGGGTTGATTTAACCATGCCATGGACAAGTATGGGAGGCCGTAGCATTGTTGATTTACAAGAGTCTTGGAGTTCAGGGGCCTATCCTGCTAGCATGCAGATTGAATTGTATGGCCTGATTGTCGAAGAACCGTACACACCAATTGGCAGTGCATGGGTGATGCAAATCTCCCGCTTTGTGTATGAATTTCAATCATCCGTCACAGGAATGGAGGTCGCCATGAGCGGAGGTGCAGTGTTGACAAACCATCCTGAATTCAACCCTACTGTCATTGTCCCGCCCGCAGATCGTGGAGGCCCGGGTCCACGATTTGCTGCCACGATTCCAGCGCTTCATCCTACGAGTGACTCCGCTGTGGGTGGAGGCGTTCTCGAAATGGAAGTCACACTCACCAAACGAACCTCGCTCGCAAGCGATATCGCCTACGAAGTCCGCAGAGGTTGGGCAGAACCATATGGCGGCGCCATCGCCGAGTCCTCAACACAAGGTTTGCAGGCAAGTGAGGATTGGACGATTTATCCTGGCCGATTGGATTTACTGAGCGATTATATTGGCTGGGTTCCGGACCCTGGCTATGGAACATTGGAAGCCGTGTGGCACACCGTTGGAGAACCCATTCAATTCTCATTGCAAATTTCAACATTGGATGCACATGTCTCTGAGGTGATCGCTTGAACACCACATCCCTGCAAAGGAACCGTGAAGGTGCTGCTACTGAGCTTGGATATGTCTTCACGTTCCTGCTCGGAGTTCTTCTCCTTACCATGTTCAGTTTGTGGATTTATGACATCGAAACAGCAACTCGTGAGCGGTGGAATGTTGAAGCAATCGACGCAAACATGAACGATTTATGTGCCGCTATCGAACGAACGGATGTAGCGAGCCGAATTGACAATTCATCCTATGCTGAGCGCGTACATTGGAGAGCAACTGAGGCAGGTCAATCCCAGTTCTCGTTGGAATTGACGGATACGCTCCTGATTTTGCATGATAAACAAGGTGAATTGGATGCTGAACGTTCGTTATCTGGTACAGCATCTGCACCCCACACTGGTACTATAGATTTGGTCGGAGTGGAAGCCATTTGGGTTGTTTACCACGATGGTGTCATCTCGCTTGAGCTGGATCGGCCGATGTTCTAACGTCCCATGATTGCAGAGTGGACTTGTGATTGCACCTCACGCATACGTGTACGAGCACCCAACTCCCGGAAGACTGCAAGAGCCCTTTGCAAGTATTCCATACGGCGTTGACGATCTGGAGCAACGCCACCAAGTTTTGACAACAATTCCCCGATCTGCATGCGCAAGTCATTTGCCTCAGCGATAATTAGGGCTTCTCGGTATCGTTCGATTGCTTCGTCACTTCGACCACTGTCCTCGAGAACCTCTCCGAGAAGAATCATGAGTTCAACCATCGAAACAGGGTCGCCTACATCGGACATGATGTTCAACGATTCTGTGTAATGATGCATGGAAGTTTCAGCATCGCTCATCTTGGCATGGTATCGGCCGAGGAGAGCTTGGGCACGAGCATGCGCAAGCATGTCATCCGCTTTATCTGTGCGTTCAAATGCTTCGAAAGCATGCTTTCGGGCACGTTCAACCTCCCCTAGATCGAGAAGTGCACGACCAAGGATAATTTGAGCACCAAGAAGTGATTCATCACTGCTTATGATTGCTTCAACCTCAGAATACGCTTCAAGGGCCTTTGTGCGATCGTTTTTCCTTCGGTACAAATAGCCCATGTTGTTGTAGGTCCGTGCAGCTCCCTTTGCATCACCAAGTTCAACTTGAACTTCAAGCGCTTCCTTGTGAGCAGAAAGGGCTTTGTCCGTTTGACCTTGTTTCATTGCAATATCTGCTTGCGACCCGAGAATCTCTGAATAAACGACGGGGAGTTTCGCCTCCTTCGCTGCATTGCTTGCAGTATCGAAAATTTTAGTCGCTTGGTCGAATCGACCAAGCATCAGCAAAATGTCACCTTGCAACTGCATCATTGGAGCCATCAAGGAAGGTTGTAAACGCTCAAGATTTACACTTTCGATGAGGCTAAGTAATTCGAGGTGACCTTGGGAGACAAGTTGGCGACCGAATTCAACGATCTTTTCGATGGCCTCTTGTTCATGCTCAGAGGCAAGTTCATGGTAGATTTGTTCCAAGGTTGTTTCCGATGATTTGCTCAACTTACTGTAATAGAGAGCACAATTGCTGTGAACGGATTGCTTGGTTTGGTTGTCAATGCTGCGTACCAAGAATTCTCGAATGAGGTCGTGTACATCGTAAACATCTGTATCGACCTGTCGTGCAAGACCTTGTTCAACGAGGCTATCGAGCACGTCGACATCCAATTCATGCGCAAGGAGAGCGTCCAACGTTACGGCTTCTCTGAAAATCGAAAGCACCGTGAGAACGCGCTTCTGCTCTGCAGAGAGTTTTGAGAAAATCTCCTTTGTAACATAGTGCTCGAGCGTGTCGTGAAATGCACCTGCTGATGCTCCTCGGTTGATCAACTCCAAAACCAATGGGTGGCCTCTCGACAATCCGTGGATGTGGAGCCATTGCTCGGTGGAGAGGTCCTCAAATCCAGTGAGGAGATTGCGAGCAGAATCAGAGTCAAGCCCATCGAGCGGAAGAACCAGGCTTGTAATTCGACCCTCAGCGTCTTTCGTAGGTACAACGGGTTTGAAGGAACGCGAAAAGATGACGAGACCAATTGATTCCTCACTACCGAGCAAACCGAGCGTCATGGATTGAATCGTTTGGAACAGAATGGCATCCGAGACTTTGTGGAAGTCATCGATAACAATGAGCGTGGGGGTATTCTCCAACGAATCGATGAGAATTCTCGCCGCATCATCCGGTTTTGGAACCGGTGTTGCCGCAAGGTAATCTGCAAACGAAGAGTCGCCAATGTTGAGCAACCACTCTGCCAACGATTCGAATAAGGCGCGAGAACCTTCCCAATCTTGACATCGATGGTACAACAGATTTCTCCGGTGCATGAATCGCTCAATGAGTTTTGCAGCGATTGTAGTTTTCCCAATTCCAGCAATACCGGGAATCATGAGTGTCGTTGCCCTTGCATCGAGAAGATTTGCCATGTTGTCAAGTTCCTTCTCTCGACCAAAAAAATGTCTCAATCTCGGAAGGTCTCCAAGGGATGTTACAAGTTGTTTCTCGACCTGTTTTGATAAATCTCGTTCAATAAGATCCTCAGAAAGCGATCGTGCATCAAGAATAAGGTTGTCATCCAAATATCGTATGATATCGACCGGACGCATTGTAAACGGTAGCACCTCATGTGCCGCACCAAGAGAGGTTGAAACGCTCTCGCCATCAATGTTGATGCAACGGAATTGGAATTCACGAAGACGTGCCCATGTTTCTTCAGCAGCAATGATACCCGAATCGGTGAGAAAGTAGGCTTTCCGTTTCCTACTAACACCCTGCACGTGAGCCTGTCGTTCAACCAGCAAGCCCTGGTCTCTTAAGCCAGAAATTGCCCTTGGGACGTTCGAACGGGCAATGGCAACAGCGTTTGCAATTCCCATTTGCGAGAGTGAAAACGGAACTTCCACCTTTTCTTTGAAATCAGCATAATCCAAGAGATGGAGCAACACCTTCTCTTGAACGCCAGGTTTGGCAATCATTCAATCACACCCGATTTACTGACTTGGAGGTTGGTAGTTTGGATCTGGAACCCATTGGTTACTTTCTTGATCCCACAACCAGCCAGGATGCTGTCCAGATGCCTGAGGTGCGGCTTGCTGAGAAACCACCACAGATTGTGGCTGAGGAATCTCAACTGCTTCTTTTCGCCCCCATGCATATGGGTCAGCTTCCTCTTCAGCGTGTTCAGAAGTGACAAATTCTTCATCGTCGATGTCTTCGAATTCAACAAAGAAGTAAGCGACTGCACCTAGCAAAATAAGTGCACCAATGATGATTCCGATAATCATGAAGAGGCTGGAACCTTCATCGTTTTCACCAACCTCAACTCTGAATGTCGTTGGCTCTGCACTTCCACCGAAGGTTTGTCCATCCATGTTGAATTTGAGATTGTTGGAAGCATCGTTCATGTCCTGAAGACTGAGGTTCATGGACCATACTCCCGTATCACCAACAACAACTGTCTTGATCAAGCTGTTCGAGGCGATGGAACGGGCTTTGATTGTTGAGCCCGGCAAACCAGTTCCACTAAAAATCGCAGGATTGGTTGCGGTTACAGATTCTCCAGGATTGCTTCGCTCTACATCAAATTGGATTGCTTGAACAAAGAACGTAACGTCTCGAGATATAGCAGATTCATCGAAAACATCGCGCACAACAAACCGAACGTTCTCGATTGTCCAAGAGGTGATGTCTTCGTTCGATTGTGAGGTAGCAGGGTCGTATCGTGCAAATCCATCGCTATCGATTGTGATGAAGAACGGGTGGTTGTCATCGGATGGGTCGGTTTGATCATCGACGAAGTCTATGCTCAGTTGGTCAAAGGACGAATCTGGATCGACGAAGTATTGCTTCAAGTCAAGCACAGCCCCGCCACCGCATTGGTTTTCTGATGTCGAACCAACGACGCAGAAAATGGTCAGTTGGTTTGGCCAATTGGACGAATTAAACTGCGGTGGGATGTTGTTCGCATCGGTCGGTTTCGAAATCGTAATTCGAACAACGTCCTCTGCAGAATAATCTTCTCCATCGTATGCTTTGACACGAATTTCATATTGGCGCTCGTGGATGAGTTTGCTCGTATCCCAAACGGCAGACCAAGAGTATCCCGGTCCAGTTTGAGTGAAGGTCGTCACAGGTCCGGGGCCGTTGTTGAGAATCAAACCACTTGCCAAGTCAAGAATTTCAATCTCAACTCGAGTGATGGTTCCATCGGCTCCATCGCTTGCAAACCCGATCAGAGTTGTTGTCGATTCAGCCCGCACAGGTTCCGTGCCATCCGGTTCAAGCAAGTCAACAATCGGAATGATGTTGTCGTTGAGGACCGTTACTGTACGCGTCGAAACGACACAAATTCCTTGCTCATCATCGCAGAAATCACTGTCACTTGCCCATACTTCGAACGTGTATTCACCACTTTCAAGTTCTTCGAAATTCCAGTCGTATGCCCATGCCACCGAACCATCAATGGCGAAATGGGATGAGTACCCATCAGGTCCTGTAACATCAAACCAAATGTCTTGTATGTCCGATCCCCATGTTCCAGAGTACGGATCTGATGCGGTACCGGTGAAGAGAATCTTACCATTCGAGTGTGTTGAGCCATCCAATGGTTCGTTGAGGTAAAGCGTTGGAGGCACCAAATTCAGCTTGAACTTACGTACTTCAATTGGCGAGTAATCAAGTCCATCATAGGAACGAATTCGGAAGGTAACATCGCTTTCACCGTCAGGGTGGGCAGAAAGATCCCAATCAAAGGACCATGTCTTGAAAGGATGGTTTTCTTTGGTCAATTCCCCGTTCGCACCAGATGTATCGACTGCATAGTACCAATCTGGGCTGCCTGGAGGTTGAATTTCAACTCGCTCAATCATTCCAAATTGGCGGTCGTAGGCGATGATGTCAAGTGGGTATGGTCCGGATTGTCCGTCCCATGCGGTTCCTGTGATGACGGCATTGATTGCAAAGGAATCACCGTCGTACTGCTCAACTGTAACACTCGGACGCTGGTTATCGAGGCTGATGACATCGTCAATTGCTCCGCTTAAAACGAAATCGAATTCTTTGGTGCCCTTGCCAAACTTGTATGCTTCAACGATGTAGAACGGTAATTCTCTGCCGTTTGCACAATCTGGGTCATCGGCATCGACGAATGTATCTCCATCGTTGTCGTAGCCATCAGAACAGGTATCTTCGTCGAGGACAGTTGGGTTGGTTGGGTCAGATCCAGGGACCGTTACTCCTGTTTCCCCAACAAAGTGATTCCAGTTTCGGTCGAGAAGGAAATCCGATGGAAGTGAGACCTGTTGCGTAAATCCAAAACTATCGGTCGTCAGTTCGTAGAGCGGCAAACCCGTAGCGTCCTTGATGACGACGGTGGCTCCAGCAACGTTGCTGTTCTTTGCTTTGACTTGGTAGCGAACCAATTCACCTTGTCGAACTTGTGAACCCCAGGCAGAGTTTTGGTTCTGAACGTGAATCTTTGAGGCATCAAAATTCTGCAAATCTGCAAATGAGAACACAGTCGAATTGTTCACAAGTTCGATTGCAAGCGGCATATCTCTTGGGGGAACTTCTGCTGTGTCTGGAAGAAGGAGACACTCAGCTTGGACGAAAGGACATTCTGCTCCAAGCCACTGAAGCATAACCGGGAAGGAGTATTCGCCACCAGCGTCAGGAATGTACTCGGATTGAACTGTGACACGGGATTCAGAGATGTTGTATACTTGTGTTGCGTTGGTCCACGTATTTTCAGAGAAGTAACCAATCGAACCATACTTTTGTCCGTACTGATTATCAAAATGTGAGATATTGACTGCGAACTGACCAGCTTCGATGGCGTTGCGTTGAACATTCACAATCGACCCTTTGATCCGGAGTCCGTCGCCAGCGTTGTTGGTTACGGTGTTGTCAACAATGGTTGCTGACGAAGTGAAAACGTGAATTGCAGGGCAGTTGAAGTCTCCACCATACATCCACAGTGAATTGCATGTTCCAGAATTGTTGGAAATGATGTTGTTCGCAATGTACGCTCTGTTTGGTGAAGGTCCTGGGTAATTGCTTCCCTGGTCACGGTAGTGATATTCTCCAATTTGGACGGGTTCTTTTGCGGTGTCTTGAATGGTGTTGTTTTCAATTTCGACCTCAGACTGCCCGTAGACCCAAAATCCGTTGTAACCCGTGATAGGCCCAACGGTGTTACGATGTGCGAGAACGGTTGAATCACGAATACCAAATCCTGAACCGCCTGATGCGCCAGAAATCGTGTTTGAAGTTGCAGACACGATGGCACCATCGTAGGCTGTAATCCCAGCACCTTCTCCTGTTGTGATTACATTGTTATCGAGATACAATGTGTGTGCATAGTCACCTGTTGTTTTGTAGGAGTTGGTGTCGATAGCATTGCAGAGAACATCGATCGTGCTGTTCCCCATTGATCCGGATGATCCTTTGAAGAAAACTCCGTATGCGTTGTCCTTGATGTCGAGTGAATCCATAGCGATGTAGGATGATTCCGCATAGATCAACACACGACCGCCACCCTGGTTACCGCATTGCGCTTGGGTGTTCCCCGTGAATGTTGAACCTGTGATGGTAAGAGCGGAGAGGATACCTGCTCCTGCGTCGTAGGCACGAACTGCTGCTGCATCATAGCCACGACCGTCATCACCGATTGTGAAGGTTGAATCACGAATGGTCGGTGCGGCAAAGTCGAGCGCAATGATGTTTGACGTGTTGATGTTTGAGAACGCTAAATTATCCAGCGTCGTCGAAGCACCATCGAACACGAGCGTGCCGTATTGGACAGCCTGCAACGATTGCACGTAAATTGGGAAGCCGTATGCATTGTTGAAGGAAACATACGACATTCCTGTTGATGCTTGGTTAATCGTGTTGCGAACAATGATTCCAGAGCCACAAGCAGCGTCAGAGTTTGTCAGCAGGTTGTTCCCTTGTTGGTAACAACGTCCTGCTACGCTGTAATCCGAAGGAGTCGCCCACTCAAATCGGATTTGAGAGGATGAGCTTCCTTGCGAAGCACCGCATGCAGCAGATCCCGCGCATATCGCACCTTCGACGTCAATAAAGACACCCGCTGGTATGTTGATTGTTGTACCTGCGTTGATCACCAACTTCGCGCCTTCTGCTACGGTCACGTCACCTGTTAATGTGTGAGTTCCACTCCAAGTCTCGGTTGTAACAATGGTTCCCGATGCGGTTTCGTTTACTGCACTCGCAGTAGGTACTGTAATCAAACCAATCATCAGGGATGTAAGTAACAACCCTACGAGACCTACACTTTTTCCGGCATTTGCAATTTGCATGTTCATTCCTCTGTTTCACGGGATTACCTGAACGAATATAATACTGCGCCCCAATTGACATCCTTTAGAATATCAATTGACTTAGATAGTATCATTAAATCCGTAAAAAGAGTATCATTATGTAGAGAAAATATCATTATATGTTGCATTAATCTCTAACAATTTGTGTCCACTGCAACCCGATCGAGCCATCCTTTTGCTTTCAGTTGACCGTACCCATCGGTTGAATCGTGTTGCATACTCGTGCTCATGGAGTCAACCAGAGCTCGCTTCACCAATTCAATGCAAGAAGTCGTAGAACCTTCAGTTGGTCTGAGTTCTGGATGCGCTTCCAAAATCAACGACAGTGCTCCGGTAACGAACACCGTTGCATCTGAAGTTCCACTCGAAGTGTACCACTGGTCGTCCTCACCAGTGGACAAAATATCAACGCCGGGAGCGGTGAGTTCTGGTTTTTGATGCGGGTATGTCCTTGGATTGCCATCAGAGTCAAGAGGTCCACCCTCTGATGATTTTTCCCAAGTGTCACCGTTCTTGTCAAATGCGCCTACGGTAATCACCAGATTGACGTTTCCTGGTGCGCTTACGAAGCCATCATCACCAGCACCGCCGTCGTTCCCAGCAGCGGCGACGACGAATATTCCCGCATCGATCGCCTGACGAGTGGCTGAAACAGCGGGACCTTCACGTGATGCAGATTGATCTTGTACACCACCGAGTGAGAGGGAAATGATGTCCGCTTCAAACTCGAAAATACACCACCGTATTGCGTCAGCAACTCTTGTTTCTGAACCTGTATTGTTCTCACCATTCGCACTGAGGGCGGCTGCCATTCCTAGTGTTACATTCGGAGCGATACCTGTTTGAACATCGGTTGATAACAACAGCCCGGCCATCAGGGTGCCGTGTGAAATTGAACCGTAGTCCACAGGTTCTATTGAATTGCCAACGAAATCTTTGAACTCAACCTTGGCATTGCGAAGCGAGGTATGTGTCAGCGAGACGCCGGTATCAACCATGCAGACTCGAACATCCTCACCGGAGAGGCCGTCGGACTGCAATTCACGGATTTCAGATTCTTCAAAGGCCCACTCAGAAGTGGGAGGTGGTAATTGCAACAGCAAGAGGTTCGATTGCCAGAGAAGGAGAATGATACCCAAGAAGAGGGCCACAATCACACCAGACGCAAGAGAAAAGATGCGCCTTGGCTGATATGGAAGTGCAGTCGGGACAATCGGTGCCCACCCAGTCACCTCAGCACGCCATTGACTCTCATGTCCAATGGTCGATGGATCAATTGCAGAGAGTATCTTTGGCTCCCCAGGCTCGGGAAGCAGGTCAACTCCACGTAGTTCCTCCATGCCCCTCCCAACAAAATGGGCGGTTCTTCCGTATCAAGTCTTGTCTGAACATGAATCAGAATCGACTGCCTGAGCCTCGAGCTCGAGCGGACGCCTTGAATCCAAAGTACAGAATAATGAAGATCAGCGCAATGATTGTGACAATGACAATCGGGTTGGATGAATCATCTGAGCCTTGAACGAGGTACTCGATTCCGAAATCGCCCTCGACGCTGCCGATTGTGTAATTCACATCATCACCGTTAACGACCGCACGGACATCGTATCGAGTGATTCCTTGGCTAGCCATCGGTAGGGAGAACTCGAAATTTGTCGAGCCTTGAGCAGGTACACTCAGGCTCATATTCATCTCAGAAATACCGCCTGAATCGAGGAAAACGGTGACGTTTTGCGCCGTTCGCAGACCGTTGTTCTCAATTACGATAACAACCATGTTCGGATCGACATCTGCAAATCCATTGCTTCGAGAGAGTGAAAGATCTTCGTTCCAATTTAATTCGATACGCGCAGCTTCGATTTCGATTTCAACGTCTTCATACGTCAAACCATCCTCGCTTGAAATTCGAACAGTCATATAGACTGGTCCTGCATTGAAATCTGGGGTCGCTGTAACCGAGAACGCAAGGTCTCGCATGTTGCCCTTAGCAATCGTCGTTACACCATTCATCGGGGTGATTGTGAATCCTGGAGGAGGTGTGCGGATCTCGTAGGTGAAAGAATCATCACCGTTTCCGTTGTTGTTGATGGTCAAGGAAGCAGTTGTGCTTCCGCCTGGCGCTAAGCCAATTGGCGACGACACCTCGGTGTAATTGAACGCATAGATTTGAGGAACCTCAACATTGAGAGAAATCTCAGTCATATCTCCGCTATCAGCGGAGAATCGAATGTTGATGTCATGACCGTTTTCAAGCCACCACGCTTCTTCTACTGAAGGAAGAACAATACGTGCTCGTATGGTTGTTTCGAGTGTTGCGTTTTCAGCAACGTCTCCAATTCCTAGCAATGTACTCGAGGATTCAATCCAATCTGTTCCATTCCAGAATTCAACCGACCATTCATCTTGGTCAGGTGAAACGGTCACCGTTCCAGTGATATCGAACGGATCTGAAATCTCTGTCCCCTGGTATTCCGCAAGAACATCAAATTCAATTGTTGAGTAATTGTCTGCATCATTCGAATCGATCATTGCGCGCAAGTCTCGATTCTCATCTCCGAGTACAGTAGCATTTTGCACGCCACTCACAGAGAGGAGGAGGTCGCTGTTGGTCTTCCGGTTGTAAGAAAGCAAGACTGCAGTTCGTCCTTCATCACCGTTATCGAGGGAGATTCCCGCGGTGTAGTTCATTGGGTGATCGCGTTGCACCGTTGAGAATTCTGAATTGAAGGTTGCAGATTCAGCAGGAAGGAGAACTTCGAGCGTTCCATCGGATTCAAGTGGTAGAGCCCAAACTCTTCCATCGCCTAGGTCAACCTCAACATCAACAACATCGCTTACAGGTGAGGACTCATCGTCCGTACCTGCATTGAAGGTTTGTAGATTGAATGAAGTGAATTCGGTTGTTAGATCAACCCATCCACCCTTGCTCATGACAAGATCAATGCTACCACCGTCTTGTACCTCAGCCTCGAGTAGACCAATTGCAACACCTCCGCCGTTGAAAGGTGCATCATCTTGGTAGACAACAACAACCCATTCGCCTGGTTCAACAACCGCCGTGAATGTGAGTGTCTCATCCGAGAGTGTACCAACAACATCAATTGAATCTTGTTGATTCTCTGAGGTTCCATAAAGCGTGATGGATGCACCATCGAGTCGAGAAGCGTCCAGCACATCGGTAATCGAACCGGTAACGGTTACTTCCGCTGCCGACATCTCTATGTCCTGAGAGACTGGCGCATTGTCTACAATGTATGTACCAGTGTTGTTGTCGTCATAGGAAACAACGCCAAATCCATCTTTTGCAACGGTTACGCTGTAGTTCTCAAGGATTGGAACGTAGATTCGCCATACACCTGACGAATCTGTTTCAACCACCGTATTGATGCTTCCACCTTGGATGGTTACGTTGGCACCTTCAACTCCCTCGTCTGCATCAGCGATGTCGTTCTCGTCGGTATCCCAGTAGGCTTTACCACCGATTTCAACTTCCAATGCCGCATGAACGACTCCAAGCGATGTGTTCGCATCGATCAAAACGGGAGCGTCTGAGGTGTCAAGCGTCCAATAGCGCTGTGCTGCGGACTCATTCATGAACAAACTCCAGGTTCCTGGCATCAACAATTGCGTCGAATTACCATCGACGTCCGTTGGGTTCATTGTAATGTTACCAAATCCGTCATGACTGACAAGAACAACCTTCTTACCAGCAAGATTCGATTCCGTTCCAGTTTCCTTCAATGTAAGAGAGACCTCAATGGCTTCAACGAGAGCCAGAGACAAATCGGTACGGACACTCGAATCGGCACCAATCGTTATTGGCATTCGCAATGATTCAGTTATGCCCTCACCGTTAAGAAGCGGTGAGACAATAACGATGTAATCTCCACTCTGAACGTACGTTGCAAAGGTTCCGTTTTCACCAACACTGATCGGTACGTAATCAGAACCGTCGGGTGTCGACAACAAGAAGTTGTCAAGCATTGCTGAGCCATTTGACCAAGCGATGGTTCCGTTCATTCGCCACGCATCGACGATTGGGACAAGAACAGCCTCCTCAGGACCGGTCAATCCAACAGGTATGATGTCGAGTACACCACTAATTTCGAGGCTTGCATCAGAAGCATTCACATCGGAGGCCTCCAAGTTGTTTGTTGAAATCGCATAGATTCCGGGGCCAAGAACAACCTCAACGATGCCATCTTCGGTGTAATCGTCTGAGGTGATGTTCACCTGTTGACCAACTTCTGAAACGGGTATCAATTGGATATCTGGACGAATCGCAGTTCCATTTTCAAACACACCGTCTCCAAGGTCGGTAAAGACATTGAGTGTAACCGTACTGTTCGCAGGGTTTGTGATCAATTGTACCGGCTCTGGATTCGAACCGTCTTGAACGCTCACCAAGTAATCCGTAACCGAGTTAGCATTGTATTCAGCGGCAGGGATGTTAAATGCCCATGTTCCGTTGAGGAGTTCGAAGTTGAACGTCCCTGCTCCGTCGGTTTCTGTTTTCCAGACGATACCGTCTTCACCGGTTGCGTGAATCTCGACTGGTTCGTAGGTTGGTATGTCCTGGTTCCAACTGGTTTCGTTGTCGAAGAGGTAGACCGACCCGATTACACCAACTGTAGGTTCTAGAGTGAGGGCTTCCAGTTCGGACATCCCTTCTGTTACGATCACAGTCGACCCGGCAGCAAAGCTTGACACAGAACTTTGGGCGTTTAGGTTAAACGTCATTCCAGCAGGCAGTCGTTGACTGAATTCACCGAATTGATCGGTAACCGCTGTGAATTCAAGTTCGTTGCCGTGGAAGACAACAGGTACCGAACTTGCATTGGCGTAGAGTTTTGCATCATCTGGGAGCGCTAGCCATTCCTCGTAGGTAAATCCAGCAAGGTCTGGAGCATCGACGGAACCATTGACCCAAACGGAGGTTGAGTAGGTGAAGTCAAACGTCATGTCTGAATCTTCAATCAGTACTTCTTCGATGAGGATGTATTCTTCATCGCTGTTGTCGCTGATGGACCATTCTCCAATGGGGAGTTCAACGATGACAACACCGTTTTCATCTGATACAACTTCAATCGGCAAAAGGCCGAGTGGGTCTGTGAAGTTAACTTCACGCCCAGCGACATCAAACCCTTCTGGGCCATTGAGTTGGATGGTGAGGTCGTACATCTCCGGAACGCCGATGTCAAACGTGAAATTCATCGGCTCATCGAAGACCTGCATGGTCTGGTTGACTTCGAAGAATCCGTCATCGTCGATGTCGACTCGAACATAGTACTCTCCTGCTGAAATCGGACCGTAGGTTACGTTCCCCTCCTCATCGGACGTGAGCAGAATCATCTCGTCTTCTCCAAGAGCAATATCAATCAATTGGACGACTTGATTCGGAACCGAATCTCCAGCCATTGTCGTTAGTTGGTCAGCGAAAAGCGAAGCCGGTACGGTCATTTCGAGATCGAAAGTCGGTTCAATACCAACATCAACCGGGTCAGGTAAGAGGATTTCACGACCGTTTGGCATGACGGCAATCATGTTGTAGACACCAGGAACCAAACCGGTTTGGTAAAAGGAACCTGGGCTTACAATCTCACCGCTGAATGTGCCGGGGCCGATGAACAGCCCTGTGCCGTTGAGTGTTCCCACACCTTCGAAGATACCAGTACCCTCAAAGGTCTCACCATCAAGTTCTTTGGTCAGCGTGCTGATGCCATCGGAAGTCAAACGACCGTTCGCCATTACTTCGCCATCCAAGAGATACGTCGAGAAGTTCGTTCCTTCAGAGATTAAACAGAGTGTTGCGTTGTCAGGCATGGTTGAGTTCGCACCGCAGTCGAGCGAGGCGTTATCGTGTTGAATCCACGTCGCTTCAATGGTTCCTTGACCAATCCATGTTCCGTTTCCTGCGAAGACACGGGCATCGGATATTTCGCGTGTGAAGTTACCAGTGAAATCGTAGGCGAGGGCAACTCCTTCGCTTGTGAAGGTTCCAGCATCGGAGAAGGTCACTTCACCCGTTCCTTGGAGGATACGGGTTTCATCGGTGTCAAACGAACCATTGGTGGTTGTCAGCGTGTAGTTCTCAGTCATGGCCCAGATGTTTCTGAGGATGAAATCGGTCTCCACGAGTGGCTCACCATCGAAATCACCGAAGCCTGTCCAACTAACTGTCCCTGAGACACCCGTACTTTGTACGTGGATATCCATTTCTGCCGTTGCTGGGGCAGTTGGATCACGGTCTGCTTGTGCACCGGTGACGTTGATGGTGGTTTCTCCCAACCACGTCATGTTTGCAACTTCACCAAGAACAGCAGTGATTGCGTAGATTTCACGGTCTTCGTTGGATTCTGTGATTACATCGCTGAATCCATTCACGAATTCGCCGCTCTGGATGTCCTGAATTGCGAATGTGTCATCGAAGACACCAGCGAATGCTGAGACACGAATCTTTCCTGCTGGTGCAAGGAAACTCCAATCGCCGTTTTCATCAGCGTCTGTCATTCCAATTGGAATCCAATAGGTGTCTTCGTCTAGATCTTCAGCGCCTTCGCCTGAGAATGCGTCACGCTCGATCAAGATGCGAGCATTAGGCAAGCCCAATCCATCATCTTCAGTCATGACGGTACCAGAGATTTCAGCTCCGGAATAGTATTTCATGATCTTGACGTTTGCATTTGCAGCGATTGCAGGAGCATCTGGGGCAGGATCGTACCAGTTTGCGATGACAAAGTGATTCATCATTGCGCCTGGAAGAGGATATGCTTGTTGCAAGAACGATGTTCCTCGGGCATTCTGGGACAATTGCTGTCGCGGTTGTGGGTTGGTTGAACCTGCATCGGCACCAAGCGTCGATGCACCGTATCCGATGTAAGAGCGGGCCAGCATGGTATCAAAGAATTCAGGGAGGTGGTCCACACGAATGTCCTGTACGGTGAGTGGTTCAATTTCTGCGCCTGATTGCTGATCCAAGACATCCTTCAGCATTGCCTCATCAACGGCTTCACGGTCCATTTCACGGACGGGTTGGTCGCCACGTTTGGTCTCGTACACCTCGTTGGTGAAGGTGTTGTAATCTTGGCCTGAGAGGATGGTCGGTGCGCCGAAGATTCCCAGTGGCCGACCACCGTTGTAACCGGCCTCAGAATTGTAGCGGCCTGCACGTGGGTAGAGTTTGTCATCGACTGCAAAGTATCGGATTTCGTGATCACGCTCGATGGTTTCACCAGGAGCTCCGTTGTAATCTTGAACACTGTAGATGTCCTCAAGTTCGATGATTGCGTGATACATGTCAATGATCTCGTTGTCCGAAAAGCCGTTCGTGAGAAGTTGAACAAGAAGTGCAATCTGAGCATTCGAGCGGTGGATTCCTGTGGAAACTGAATCGTACTCGTCGACCAAGTCAGCAGTGTACCAGTAATCGCCGAAGGTGTAGTGTGTTACTTCGAATGTTTCTGTAGCACTGACATCTGCGTTGTTCCTGTACGTGCTGTTGGCCGCAGATTCCGTAACGTAATCTCCGTTAAAACAGACATCTTCGCTTGGATTTTCACAAGGAATCATTTCGCCCTCATCCCAAACTCTGTAATACAGACCGCCGGATTCGTCAGGAATTCCGTGTGCGTCGAGTTGATACCCGCGACTCATGAATGTGTCACCTTTGTTCTTGAAGACCTCAAACGAATGTGCAACAACAAAGTCTGACATGACATCTCTATCTCTGTTTTCGAGGTTCATAATGAACTCAATTTCACTGAATTGTGCATCGTCGTGCATTTGGTTTTTGAGAGTATTTTCAAACGCTGAGGTAAATGCCTTTTCGCCTGTGTTTGCGGTGCTGTACGAAACGTCTGCAAACGCAAGTTGTCGAATAAACATAGCCACCAAATCGGTTTGGCTGCGTGCGAGAAGCATGTTACCTGATGCAGGAATTCCACTTTGGAAGTTATCGGAAACCGACGGATGCTCACCTGTGTTCAGTGCTTGGAATCCATAGTCCCACCAAGAAACAAAGGCAGGCTTGTCGCTGAACTTCATTTCACAGAGACTTGATTCGCTGATCCATATACCGTTTTCTTCATCGCATCCAGATTTGTCTGTGACGCCATCGTGATACTTGTCTTGTTCGGCCAACCATTCATGAGCGGTGTTCCAATATTGGCCGTTGAACGGACTTCCGAAGGAGCCCATGTAGGCACGGCCGTTGAATGCCTCATAGTCACGACTGTCAAGTACGGAGACGCCAAGTCCATCCCATCGCATGATGTCAGGAACTGTGTTGTAAATCGATTCGTCCAAGTCGCCTTCAGCAGGTGAGTTGCTTGGAATTGCAGAGTCGAGACCGTACGTGAGTTGTTGGCCTGAGAGCATGATAAGAACCAGAACAACTGCAGAGAACGAGGGTGTTCGCCAAACAGCACGGCGTGCTCCAGCGATTCGATCTGAGGGTGTACGAATTCCTGCACGTCGCCAACTCCGTACAAGTTTGTCCCATTCAGCCCACTTCCAGAAACCAACGATACCTGCGGCTCCCATGACAGCAACAACAGGGGTGGCGTTGAAGAGGAAACGAGCCGCAGTCCAGGACATGTAGGAAGCGGTGAACATCCAAACTGCAAAGACCAATGAAATCTGACTGCGTTGACTAAACGTTCTCCACAACGATGTGAGACCAATGACAAGTGCAAACACGAAGACAATTGGACCGAAACTTGCGAACATGTATCCGCGGTCTGGCGCATTTGCTTCAGCGACAGTACCGAAAATCTTGGTCTTGGTAAAGTATCCACTTCCTGTGAACAAAACGTCCCACGCATTGCTGAGGTTCGCAAGCTTCAGAACGTAGAGCGAAGCGAGGAAGACGGTTGCTCCCACGGCAAGTGTTCCAAGAACGAGCAACCAAGGCTTGTCACGGAATCCAGTTGTGATGAGCATAATGACAACGGTGAACAAGAGGATGAAAAGGAACGGTTGAAGACCGGTTCCGTCCAACACCAAATTCAGTTGTGGGTGCGCATAGAATGGCAATGCAATCAAGAAATTGGTCAACAGCATCGTCAAGAACAACGTGCTCAAGATGGTTGAGTCACGACGTCGGAACATGTTGAGTGCTACTTGTGCAGCGTATGCAAGGAACAAGATTGCGGGTCCTACCACGAACCCTTTCCAGCCAAGACTGGCTGTAGCAAATGCCACACCTGCAAGGACTGCATTCGACATGGCGTACTTTCGTTGTTCAGCAACAGCACCCATTGCTCGAAGCAAATCAAGTGGTCGAATCGAAGTGGTTCGAACCAAGCGTTCTGAACCAGCGTACTTGACGGCACGCAAGTAGAACATAAATCCGAGAACAATGAAAAGCATAACGAATGAATCGTGGTCTGCAAGTCCCCACGTTGAGTGAGTTACGTGAGCGGGCATGAAGGCAATGAGCCACGCAGCGATAACACCAGCTGCCTTTCCAAAGTGATCTCGAGCGATTGAAGCAACCGGCAAAATGGTCAGAGCACCGTAAACAGCAGGCAAAGCGAGCATGCTCCACCATACTGCATCGTCACCGAGGAACGGCTGGAGAATCATAGCGCCGATAGCGAGGCTCCAAGAGAACAAAGGTGGACGCGGGTTGATACCACCAACTGGATAAAATCGATCAGCGTCGACGATGAGGTGAGCATTTTGTGCAAGGATGTAATCCACAACTCGCTTCATGTACCAAGGGTCAGAACCACCGGTCATGTCGAAGCCGTCTGTGCCCAAGGAGTGCATGGATGGTACAGCATACCATTGAATTCGGATGACAAATCCAACGAGGAAGGCGACGACCGTCAAGAGACTGGCCCAGTGAGCGTTCCAGAACTGGCGCGCTCCACTTGGACGGTGCTCCTCACGGTTTGACCAACCGCCGTATTTCTCGTGGTTTCCAATCAGCGATATGGCAACACCCAAGAAAAACGTAATGGCGAGCCAAATGAGCGGAGCCCACGATTCCGCGAATGTCTCGTTCGTCCAAAACCCTTGTTCGTACCAAGAGCCAATGAGGAACAGAGCCCACAACGACGAGAGGGTCATGGCGCGGGTAAACCAGCGCTCTGCGACCATGCCTGATACGATGATAGCAACGATTCCAGTCAAGAGTGCGGAGTAGTAACCAACGAAACCGCTGGCTTCGATGCCGGCAATTCCTCCCAAACGTAGGCGGTCTGCAACCGATCCCTGATCAAAATGCCAGATTGTTGCCATGTGGGCGGCAGCCCAAACGAACAAAGCGATTTGCAAAGGAAGCGCCTTTCGGTTCCAACCACCTTCAACGGTGCTGAAGGAAAACCATCCCTTGTCGCCCGCAGGGCTGAGGAAGCCACGTCCAGCGACCGCCACCAGAAGTCCTAGGATAGGGAAAACGGTGAACCATGTGAAGAAGACGAAGCCTAGAGCGGTTTCTTGGAATGTAGACACATCGTATGTTTGACCCCCTGAAAACTCATAGGAATCGGGCAAATATCCTACAACTGCTGCAGCGGCTGTAATGTCGAAGGCAGAGTGAACACCTACACCCGCAAACACGAGCATGGTCATCCACTCATGGCGCTCACGAGTATCGAGGAGATAGCCACCGAACATAACAGCGAAGAATGTGAAGCCAACAAATCCATCTGTTTGTGTTTCGGCAACACCGGAACCAACAAGAGCGAGGACAAACATAGCGAGGGAGATTTGTGTTTGAGAAATCGACTCTGGGAGGGTAGCTAATTGACGGAGGATGCGAGGCGTGACGGCCAGTAGACCGGCGACACCTGTAACGATGATTGGCGTCATCATATCGCTGTTCAATTCGACGTCGATCGACATGAGCCCATCGACGTAGTTTGCTAATGTTGCAATCAGCACCGCAAGTGGGGCAATAAGCCAGCCAAAAACGGGGCGTTGCGAGGTCGTTGATACCTTTTCCATATTTTTCCCTCATAGGATTGCTCGACAGCAGCGAGGCTGGAGCATTTTGCCCACTTTCGACCCTCTTTTAACCATGACGATGAAGAGGAGGTGAAAATCGAGGGACGTCATTGAATTCTTAGGTTACAATGCACGATATCCAATGTCCGTCCTGTGATGCGAGCCTTGAAGCTCGATATTCGCAAGTCTCAAGTAGGATAAATCACGCGCTTGCTCCAGTGAATTTGCGATTGAAGTTACCGCCAATACTCTCCCTCCTGACGAGACGAGATTACCCATTGAATCATGAGTAGTACCCGCATGGCTAATCCATGTCGCTGCTGTGTCTTGAGACGAATCTGCACCGAGAATGTTACGGCCCTTGATGGCTGACTGCGGGTAGCCTTCCGATGCGAGAACAACGGTAAGGGCATGTTGATCTTTGAAAGAAACATCCATGGTCGCCAAGGTGTCGTTGCTGGCACCAAACAGAAGTTCACCAACGTCTCCTTCAATGAGAGGTAGCGTCACTTGACACTCCGGGTCGCCAAATCGTACATTAAACTCAACTACATACGGATCGCCTTTTGCATCGATCATGAGGCCAACGTACAAGACACCTCGATAAGGAACATGCATGGAAGACAAATGGGTAAACATTGGATGAACGATTCGTTGCAAGACCTTTTCATGGATACTTTCGGTGATAACAGGAGCTGGACAATAAGCCCCCATGCCACCGGTATTCGGGCCAGTATCACCATCATATGCTCGCTTGTGATCCTGGCTTGCCGGCAGACAAACGTATCCAGATTTGTCCATCACCACCAACATGCTGGCTTCTTCCCCGGGCAGAAATCGCTCCAACAAAACATGGCCATCGGACTGAATTGATTTGTCAATAAATTCCAATGCTTCTTGGCGATTTGAGGTAACGACAACGCCTTTCCCTCCTGCGAGCACATCGCGCTTAATCACCCATGGTTCGTGTGACCGCGCATCGAGGCAGGAATCCACATCGGTTGTTGCATCCATGACATCGTATTCGGCAGTTGGAACGCCTGCGGCATCCATCGCTTTCTTTGCAAATAGTTTCGATCCTTCCAACTCAGCATGAAGACGCTGAGGTCCAAAACATGGAATGTTCATTGCAATGAGTTGATCTGCGAGCCCATCGCACAACGGGGCCTCAGGGCCAACAACCACGAAATCGATGTCGTGATGATCTGCCAACGCCAGCAGACCTTCAATGTTTGACGCAGCGACATCGTGGTTTGTGCCGTAATGCAATGTCCCCGCATTTCCGGGAGCGATGTGAATTTCATTGATTGATGTTGACGCAGAGAGTGCTCGACACAAGGCATGTTCACGCCCGCCTCCTCCAACCACGAGTACTCGTCGACCCATACGATGCCGTGTTGTGTTGGGCTGATAATTCAACCGCTTCAGCCGCAAGATGACAACAGTCTTCATGTGCTTGATAGGACAAGAAGCGCATATGAGCGAAGTTGCTGAAGCAACGGATATGGGTGTTCTCCTTCTTGCATTGATGACATTATGGCTATACCTTCCAGGTTTCATAGCCAACACGTTCGCAATGATGTGGGGCAAGTGGCTCCCCAAAACCGGTTACGGTCCTTGGCCGATCGACGGAGGGCGAACCCTGAAAGACGGAAATCGGATGCTCGGTGACGGGAAAACGTGGAACGGGTTGATTGGAGGCTCGCTTACGGCAGGCTTGCTTTGCATGCTTCAAGTCGCAATTGTGGGGACAACGTTTGACGAAGCATCTGTCTTTGTTTCTCCATTAACAGGTTCCGATGGTGCGTGGTTTTCCATTGGAGGAACATGGCTCACTGCCTACGTACTCGGAACATTTCTTGGATTTGCGTGCTTGGTTGGCGACATGACGGGTTCGTTCTTCAAACGACGGCGTGGACTAAAACGAGAGGGAGAGGTTTCCTCCAAAGCCCCCCTTCTGGATACCCTTCCGTTCGCAATCATGGTCTTTCTCTGGGGTCAACTTTTCCTCGGAGATTCGCTTCTTGCATCCTCAGAATTGCTGCTACCCATGGCGATCATTGTTGGAATAACTCCAATCCTACATCGTTCATTCAACCTCATTGGCTACGCTATTGGTTGGAAAGACGTACCGTACTAAACAGAGAAGGTTTGATGTCTCTCTTTGCTCTGGAGACACCATGCGAACTGCGTCGTTTCTGGCAATACTCATGTTGATTTCAATTACTCTGGCCTCACCTGTACTGGCTTCACCTCCGTCGCAAGGCGATACAGTAACCGTTAGTGATTCAGTAACTTGGACAGACGGTACGTTTGATGGAGAAATCATCATTCAAAACGGAGGAAAGTTGCAGTGGACGGGCGATGTTGATGTTAAAGAAGGCTCGAAAATTATCGTTGAAGAGGGCGGTGTACTTGAACTGGATTCAGCAAACCTCGTTGGTGAAAACGCTGCATCGACGCTTTTGATTTACGATGCTACAGAAATCGATATCGATGCGGAAACAACAGACACATCTGCAACCATGACACTGTACTTCAACATCGATGTTCCAGAAAGCGCTCATCTAAATCTGACGATCGACGATACAACAACCAATGATATTACAGGGGCAAGCAAATCCTTCACCGTCGATTTGTCACAAACCGTGAACATTGTCGTTGATCACTTCTATCCTTTGCATTTGGGAATAACGCACGTTGAACTGTTTCATTCCAATGCAGAACTCATGACAATCTCAGCTGATGAATTGACCCAGCAAGGTGGAAACATTGTATGGAATGAAGCGTCATTTTCAATCGAAAATTATGGAACGCTTGTCGTTAAAGATTCAACCATAACGAGTGCAAACATCACTTGTGTGGGGGGCTGCTCAATTGAAGATTCAAATCTGTATGGAAGTGGGCCAATCCATGTTGTGGATGGTACGCATCTCGATTTCCTTGAATCAACCATGCTTGGTTCTCGCACCGATGAAGACATCGTTTTGCACGACCAAGCCAGCATCGATTACACAAACTCAACCGGAACTGGAGGCTACACAGATTCGTGGATTCGATTGCTCTCGAAACGAGATCTCGTTGTTAACGCACCGACTGCAACAGTGGTTGCTACAGGAATTGGATACGGGGCAACCACCATCAATACCATCATCAACGGTGATCCAACGGATTCAAGCACTTGGAGCGTTAACATCGGAACAAGTGAACAGAAACGCATTGTTGAATGGCTTGATGGAAATGGAGTCCACGGTCAAGAATCTGGAACTGTGAAAATCACCGTGGAGACAAATTGGGGCAACTTTGTTGCAGACGCTCCAGCGCCACAAACCACGAGCGCAAACATCAATGTCGTTTATCCGGAGTTAAGCATCGATAAGGTCGAGCCTGAAGCAGTCACGGCCGATACGGGCAGAAGTCACGGTGTTATGGTAACCGTGTCCAATACAGGCACAATCGCTGTCGACCCGAACGTACGCTGCTTTGTTGATGATATTGAAGCAGATACGACAGCGAATACTGCGAATTGGGCACTCGAACCTGGTGAAACCAAGGATGTCCCAATCACGTGGTATCACTACTCGGATGAAGCCGTTCAACTCAACTGTAATTTCCTATATCCAGACGTGCTCGAGCCTGTGAGTAACCTCATCGCATCGGATGCAGGCACAACCAGTGGAGAGGTCTCTTGGACAACGGCGGAAGAAGCCGGAGAATTACCGATTCTTCTCTATGCCGGCATCATCCTTGCCGTGGTCATATTTGCTGCTGTAATCGCTGTACGTGCTCGTCAAGAGATCTCAAAGCAAGATGTTGTAATTTATTCTGCAGAGGAAGAAATCAACCAATCGGTTAATGCCGACGATAATCGGATTATTGGATAAAATGTCTGTGGAACAAACTTTTCAACACGCTTCCATTTGCGGGTCCGGTTTTTGTGAATCAGGGTTACTGTTGTAGCTCTCAAAATCTAAATCCCAAACCACATCAGAGTCGATTAGGATAGCATCTGATGTCGTGCCTGCATCATTCATCGTGGAGTAGAATGTGTTGTGAACTCGCACCTCAAATGTATAACAGCCGTCTCCGTTTTCATTATATTTCATTGCGTCAAGGCTCAGAAATTCACCATAAGCGTCATCATTCGCATCACCAGGCATGGAAAACCAACCGTTTATGCTGACACCGGAATCACCCTTGCAGGAAATTCCATCTGTACCGTTAACAATAATCTGAGGAAAACCCTCTTCGGATGGGTTTGAACAATCTGTGCTACCATAGACGACTGTGTTCCCTTTCTTGATAATTAACTCAAGTGTGTAATCCGATTCGACCCAAATTCCGCCAGTGTCTGAGTGGCTACCACCATTGGTGTGCGTGTGTGATGTGGGAAGCAGCCCTGCCTTCATCTCAATCAAAATACCCTCAACTTGTTTATCGTTTCCTGAATCTGTCGATTCTTGTGTGATGATGGGCGTTATTCTGACGCCAGAATCTCGAACCTCCCTCGTCATAATTTCAGGATTTATTTCGACGGTTTGGGTCACGCTGCCAGAAGAAACCTCTACCAAATACTCGATTTGGGTTGTGCTTACATCACACTGCGAAACACCACAAGCCCAAGCATTTCCAATAAAAATCTCTTCAAGGGGGATGTTGAATCGGGCGGAATCTGAGGAGAGAGTTTCTGTACCAGACCACATGCTTTCTCCGTTTGCAGTTACGACGGTTTCAACCTCGGAGGCAGACCCAATTACTCGAAATGTCAGTTCATTGGAATTTTCTCTTATCTCCATGTCGGCTATTCCGAATGAGCTTTCCGGCATCAACATAGAGACTCCGTATGGTCCAGCTGCAAGAAGGATTGCAAGAGCTGCTGCGCCACCCATTCGGAGAGGATCAACACCTCCTTCCGACATGGTTTGGCCAGCGTAAAGCGATCCTATTCCAATCACGAGGACGATAAGAACGACAATCAGGCCCCACGAGCCACCTTGCAAAGACAGCAGCCCACCGACAACGATGACTGCCCATCCAACCGAGGTTAAGATGGTCGGTACGTCCGGGCCATCACTCGGTTGTTCCGTGGCTGCAAGGAGACCAGAATTTTGCTTCTGTTCTTGTTCGACGGGTTCTGGTTGTTTTGTTTCTTCTGCAGCATTTGCCTTACTCAAGAGTCCACTCATGTTCTCAACTCATAGAACCCTCGCATGGATAGGTTATGAACCCAACCCTATGAAGGTTGGATTTCCGAGGTGTTTTCAGGTTACAGACCCGGTGCGGCTTCTCGCCACTCTTCTTCCTCATCTTCTGCATTAATGAAGCGCCGGCCAGCCACTGCGGCGGCAAGTGCAACCATGGAGAGCGCCGGGATGATTTCGAAGCCTGGGAGGTAGATACCACGGACGTAAATCGTAATCATTTGAGATTCACGATCACAGCCACCGTTCTTGCATGAGAAGTCAGACTCAGCATAGAAATCGAGCGTGTGGTACGCATCGGTCCAGCCTTGCGTCTTCGGTGTTCGTATCTGGATACGGACCTTTGCAGGTGCAACCATTGGTTCAACGTTGACCTTGCTGATTGGGATGTTGATGTTGAATCCAGCTTCCTCAAGAGATTCTCGGGAGCTCTCCGAAATACCGACCTTCATGAAGTCGTATTGGTTTCCAAGGTTGTAGACCTTGAATTCGAAGTCCTTATCGGTCTTTGGCATGAGTTGAACGAAAGGCTCGACTGCTTCGACTTGGAGAAGTGCAAATTGTGTGATGGAAACGATCATTGAGGCACCGGAAGTTGCTTGGTTTGCTGGCGGTAATCCGTTGATTTCCTGCACGCTGCCTTGGACGACAAGGCTGCGGGCTTGCATAGTCATGAACGGTTGCGCTCGGACGACAACTTGGAAGTCTTCGTCTTGTCCACCGCCGACGTAAATATCACCCGGTGCAGCGGCTGCTAGTCCATCAGACGTAACAGACAGGGCAATCTTTTCGATGTAAGCAGTCGGGTTGGAAGCGGTACATGTTGTGAATCCGACGAGTGTGGAACCTGGCTTTACGTCGACTTTAATTTCAGCAGGCTGACACGTAATGGAAACAGCGGCTGTTGGAATCTGTGCTTGAGCTGGAACAGCAACAAGCAATAGGGATGCGAGGTAAATCACTAAAACGGTGAAGGTACTCTTTCGGGTTGACATCGTGCTCACTGTCTTAACCCACCCTATCGACCCTCATAACCATTGTGTCGCAAAGTGTCCCTACCACGATGGAAAATAGTGGGCCCGAAGGGATTTGAACCCTTGACCGCCCGGTTATGAGCCGGGTGCTCTAACCAACTAAGCTA
>MDTB01004120.1_pt1 | contig 25374 bp, 27 predicted proteins | sample 811161 | NCBI WGS metagenome assembly MDTB01 (sample SAMN05326650, study PRJNA326480) | marine metagenome | isolation source: seawater | place: Mediterranean Sea | collected 2009
GAAACCGGCATCGTCCCCTTCCAACAGATAGGGTATGGCATCGGCAACCGCATCTATCGTTCGTTCGACCCAATCCATTTCCGCTTTTGGAAAATCGGATAGGACATAATTATGAACTCGTTTCTTATCTCCCGGATGCCCGATGCCCATCCGTACACGCTTGAAGTCCTGGCCGATATGCGACGAGATGCTGCGTATACCGTTATGCCCGGCATGGCCGCCACCCATTTTGGCCCGGACCTTGCCGGGTGGAAGATCGAGCTCGTCATACAGAACTGTTACCTGAAGAGGACGTAATTTGTAAAACCGCACGGCTGAGCCGAGAGCCCGTCCGGATTCATTCATAAACGTCTTGGGCTTTAGCAACAGAATTTTTTCGCCGAGGATGGTGCCTTCGGCCAAATAGGAGTGGTGCCTGGATTGGCGCAAAATGAGGTTGTAGCGGCGGATAATTTCATCCGCCGCCATAAATCCGATATTGTGGCGTTGCCGAGTGTGTTTTGGGCCCGGATTTCCCAGTCCCGCGAGGATCAGCATGGCGGTCTAACGGCGTCGGCCGGCAATAAGGACCGATTAGTCGTCGCCGCTGTCTCCCCCATCTTCGCCACTGGCTTCTGCAACTTCTTCGCCATCTTCACCTTCTGCACCTTCTTCGTTGTCGACAGGCTCAACGACGACCGTCGGTGCGGCAATTGTAGCGATTGTAAAGTCGCGATCGGTGATTACAAATTCGACACCATCCGGCAGTGTGACGGCGCTGGCATGCATGGAATCCCCTACGTCGAGACCGGAAAGCTGGAGAATGAGCTCCGGCGGGATATTGTCTGCGGTGCAAAGCACTTCAACCTCGTAGCGAACCACGTTTAGCACGCCACCCGATTTGAGGCCGGGACTTTCGGATTCGCCCTCAAATACTACTGGCACAGCAGCGGTAATTTTCCGCTTCGGATCGAACCGCAGGAAATCGACATGCATCGGCGCATCTGACACTGGATGGAATTGCACGTCACGCGGCAAAACCCTGTGTTTTTCTCCATCAATCTCCACATCGACGAGTTGGATGAAAAACTGCGGATTGTCGAGCTCTTTGGTGAGCACCCGCTGTTCTAGCGTCAGTAGGATCGGTTCGTCCTTGTTCCCGTATATAACGGCGGGTACCAGCCCATCACGACGAGCTTGGCGCGCAGACCCCTTACCCGCGCCGTCTCGCGGAGAGGCGGGTACAGATTCGACCACAGCCATGATTATCTCCTTCAAAGTAAGAGTGCCAGCCTCCAGGGGTGCCGGTCACAGAACATGCTCGTCAATCTTGACCGAGCGCGCGCGTTATTAGCGATAAATAAGAGACTAGTCAAACAGGCTGGAAACAGATCGAGCATCGCTGATGCGTTCAATTGCCTCACCCATCAGAGGGGCGATGGATATCTGCTGGATATTGCTGGCGACGCGGACTGCCTCGGTGCCTAGGATTGAATCCGTGATCACCATCGATTCCAGCGGTGACGACGATACCCGGCTTACCGCGCCACCGGACAACACGCCGTGTGTGATATAGGCATGTACAGCTTTTGCACCTGCATCTTTCAGCGCCTGAGCTGCATTACAGAGCGTTCCGCCGGAGTCGACTATATCGTCCACCAGAACACAGGTGCGGTCTTTGACGTCGCCGATGATGTGCATAACTTCAGACACGCCTGCGCGTTCGCGGCGTTTATCGATAATAGCGAGATCGGTACCGAGACGTTTGGCAAAGGCGCGGGCACGCACCACACCGCCGACATCGGGAGATACCATAATCAGGTCGCCATTATCGAAGTTCTCTTCGATATGGCGGATGAAAACGGGGGCGGCGAAAAGGTTGTCTAGCGGAATATCGAAGAAGCCTTGGATCTGGCCGGCATGGAGGTCCATCGTGAGAACGCGATCGGCGCCGGCAACAGTGATAAGATTGGCTACCAATTTTGCTGAAATTGGCGTCCGCGGACCCGATTTGCGGTCTTGTCTGGCGTAGCCGAAATATGGCATCACAGCAGTTATCCGGCTTGCCGATCCTCGGCGGACGGCATCAAGCGCGACCAAAAGCTCCATAAGGTGATCATTGGCTGGATAAGATGTTGACTGGACAATAAATACGTCCTCGCCACGCACGTTTTCTTGGATTTCCACGAAACATTCCATATCCGAAAATCGACGGACACTGGCTTCCGTCAGCGGCAGATTGAGATATGCGGCGATGGCTTCAGACAGCGGGCGATTGCTGTTGCAAGCAATAATTTTCATGTCCGCCCACTTCCAGTCCTGCCTTGTTCCGGCAGATCAATAATGTATACCCTGGCGTCCGCCTCCCGAGCAGCCGCTGCTGCAAATTAACAGTGGCGCCAGAGGGTGTAAACGCTGATTGATTCTCTGCATCTTGGGGCTATCGGAACGGTTGAGGTTGTTCTGTTTGGTGCGCTCGCAGAGCGTCTTCTGGTATTTTTTTCAGAAGGTCGCCAATGCCCTGAGCAGCGTTGAGTGCTATGCCACGCGCGATTTTGGGCCAGTCGTTTTCGAGGGCGTCTATCGTAACCAAGTTTTTCTGGCGAAGTTTCCCCAGGTCACGACTGGCCGCGCTCATCAGCACCCATTCCACGCTGAGTTGTCTCAGTTCCTTTGCGCCCGTCGCCAAACTCACGGTTCCCACAATTACAACTGCACTTTTGCGCGTCTTCGAAGATACCCTCAGCGCCTGACGACGAAGCGCCGTTTCTAGTTCACTGCGCAGCAAGGCGCCTGCGGTCTCTGGGGCCCCGACGATTTTCTCTACGTGGAGGGTACGCTTTAAGCGGCCGGCAGTCTGGTCACGTTCGGACGGGTTCTGAAAGAATTTGGCAATCTTCCCAGCTGATTGCTGGGCGATCCCGCGTAACAGCGACGGGCTGCTTCTGATCCAAGCAGATTTGAGTGCTGCTATATGGAGCACGTACTCGGCTCGCTGCCTGCCATTACGCTCCGACAGCCGCCAAATGATCCGTATTTGGCTACGGGTGCTGTCGCGCAATTTTGCGATTGCCTGCCCCGTCAACACAAGACTGGAACTAGTGCCGTCTTTTAAGAAGGCCGGCAAGTTGTGGTCAATCAAGGCCGTTGCCATCTCGCGTGCCATTGCCGTTCCGCTGTCTGCCGGCATGCCCTCCACAGGTCGAACAACGACGCCGAATTGGTTCCCAAGTCTGACAAGTGGGTTTGCGATCTTTTTAGACGCATTAGGCCTAAACGGCTGGGGCAGTGGCTGACAGGCGGCAACCGCGAGGGCAAGCAAAGTAATCGCTGGAATAAAGGGAGCCCTATAGTGTTTAAATCGCACAGCTCACCATCAGCCCGAGGATTAGCACAAAAAAGAAAACGATCATGTGCGGCAATTCTATTAAACCTCCGTTAAAGCGATGGCGGAAAGACCCCTACCATAATCGTCTTCGCCTCGGTGGCAGGTCCGACGATAGCTGAAAAAAAGATCTTCTGTCGTATAGGTATCCATGTCGAGTGCATCCGGGGTGAAAAGACCTGCTTCTTTAAGGTGGCGAAGGAGGAACCCTTGCAAATCGAATAGGTGTTTTCCCGTGTCACCATCAGGCCGGAACAGATTAATCACGCTTGGGTCGTTTTTAATGAATTGGTCGGGAAAATCTGCACCAACCTGATAAGAAGTCTGTGCAATGCAAGGACCGACGGTTGCCTGAATGTATTGCCGCGTCGCGCCAAGGCTTTCCATCCCGGAAATTGTATTTTCAATTACCCCGCCAAGTGCGCCCCGCCATCCGGCATGGGCAGCGCCTATGACCCTGGCTTTAGGATCTGCGAATAGCACTGGCGCGCAATCGGCCGTCAGGATGCCGAGAGCGATGCCAGGCGTTCGGGTTACCATGGCGTCCGCCTCGATGTGTTTGCTGCGGATAGGTGCCGGGTCTGCAAGCGTAATGACTTCCGAGCTGTGTATTTGACACAGTGTTATCAATTGGTCTTCTGCAAGTTCGAAATGATTGGCGGCCCGGCGTTTGTTTTCCACAACGCAGCTCGCATCGTCAGATGATCCGGTGCCGCAATTCAGGGATGCGTAAATACCGCTGCTGACGCCGCCGTGGCGCGTGAAAAAGGCGTGTTTGACGCCGATCAGGTTGTTCAGCGACGTGGATTTTAGCATGGCTTTTCTGTCCAGGATTCGAACCCCGCCAGTCTAGGGATTTCGGGAGATGTCGCCACTATAACCTTAAAAAGTTCGCCCATTTGAGCAGGGTCGGTCAGGCGAGTACTTGCGGCATTCATCTCTGCACGGACATCTGCTGATGCGTTCTGCAAAAGTTGTTCTGTGCGCTCCCGGATGCCGATGGCGTTTAAAAAAGCCGCCTGCGTGACTGGCCCATTTGTTGTGATACCGCAGGATGTGAGTCGATGAGAGATTGCATCGAAATCGACATGCGCGGTGAGATCGGCTTCACCAGGGCTGGATAACGGATTGGCAAAATTGTGATTGCGGAGCGCCTGCAAGGTTTCGCCGGCCGCCGATTTTAGGTGCCCATAATCGATCAGCAGCGCTGCCCCGGCACCCATGTTCAAGCGGTGGGCAAGAACGTCTGCAAATGCCATTGCTGCGGGGCAGGTTTCGAAGATATCTCCTACAGCGGCCGAGGGAGCCTTCGCGGAGCGACCCTCCGATACCGGCGCGCCCGTTACGAAAACAAGACCACTTGGGCCGATATCGACACAGCGTTCTGCCCAGCCTGAATCGGTCATAACCCATTGATCGATAGGCAGCGCGTCAAGGAATTCATTGGCGATAACGATCAAAGGCCCCGCCGGGACGGTTGAGATGGCGTTATGCCAACGCGGAGTATATTCCGAAAGGGTCGTCTTTTGGCGGGCCCGCATCGCCGCGCTGATTTCTACCAAGTGAAGATCAATGGCCCGATGAAAGCCTGGCACCAATTTCGCTGCCCGCAGAAAGTCGTTCATGAGGGTGCCGCGACCGGGGCCGAATTCAACAAGATTCAGTGTTGCGGGCGAGCCAATCTGTTGCCAGGTTATAGCGCCCCAAAGTCCAAGCAGTTCGCCAAAAACTTGAGAGATTTCGGGAGCGGTTACAAAATCCCCAGCAGCACCGAACGGATCTCCCGACATATAGTAACCGTGTTCGGGATGACTAAGGGCCAATTCCATAAATTTGGCGGCGGGCATCGGACCGTTATCGGCGATCCGGTCGCGGATCAGACTTTCAAGTGGTGACATTTTTCCGCGAAGTGACGATCAACCAGATACCCACTAAAAGCATAGGGAGCGATAGCCACTGACCCATTGTCGATCCCATCGCGAGAAACCCAATATGGGCATCGGGTTGGCGCCATAGCTCGCCGAGCGGACGGGTTATACCGTAGCCACTCAGAAAAACACCGGACAGTAACCCGCGTCGCTCGAAGATGCCGGGGCGGGAAGCTAACCAGGACAATACAAGGAAGAGAAGGAGCCCTTCTAGCGCTGCTTGATAAAGTTGACTCGGGTGCCGCGGCAGCGACCCGCCGTTCGGAAACACCATACCTAACGAAGAATCTGTGACCCTGCCATACAGTTCTCCATTTATGAAATTGGCAATACGCCCGAGGCACAGACCTATCGGCGCCGTGCAAGCGACGATGTCACCGATCGCAATCCAGGGATATTTACGAAGCCGGGAAAACAGCCAGATGGCAAATATCACGCCCAGCAGTCCGCCATGAAAAGACATGCCGCCCTGCCATACCGCGAACGCTTCGAGCGGATGGTCTTGGTAATATCCTGGCTTGTAGAAGATTACATATCCGAAGCGGCCACCGAGCACGACGCCGAGCGTCGCCCAAACAATAAAGTCATCGGTGTGCGCTTTCGTGATTCCTAATGGCGAGCGCCGAGCAAGAACGACCATGTAGCGCCAGGCAAGTACGATTCCGGCGATATACGAAAGCGCATACCAGCGAACCGCAAACGGACCGATTTCGATCAAGACCGGATCGATTGTGGGATAGCTGAGAGCAACTAAGTTCATTCTTCAGATATGGGTTTCAAATGTAGGGGTCGGAGGCCATTAGGCTGTCGCCCACATAATGGCCGACACCTTCTTCCAGTCCGGTTGGTGCATGGTCGTATCCTACCCCGCGCAACCGGGACATGTCAGCCTCCGTGAAATACTGATAGCGATCGCGGATCGCTTCGGGCGTGTCGACGAATTCGATCACGGGCTCTTTGCCAATCGCCAAGAAAACGGCTTTGGCTAGGTCCTCGAATGTGCGCGCGAAGCCCGTGCCGACATTAAAAATACCGGAGACATTCGGTGTTTTTGAGAGCCACAGAGCAACGTCGACGCAATCGCCGACCCATACGAAATCACGTTTCTGGCCTCCATCGGGATAATCTGGATTATGTGACCGGAAAAGGACCGCCTTGCCGTCTTCGGAAATCTCGCGGAAATTTTTCAGGACGACACTGATCTGTCCGGATTTGTGGTACTCGTTCGGGCCATAGACATTGAAAAATTTTAATCCGGCCCAGTGTGGTGGCCGCGGCCCGTTTTCTGAAACGATGCGCGCTACTCGGCGGTCAAACGCATGTTTTGACCAGCCATAGGCATTCATGGGCCGCAGGTCCCTCAGACCGTCAAGCGAATCGTCGTCCCTGAAGCCGCAGCGGCCATCGCCATAGGTTGCGGCCGATGACGCATAGATCAGCGGGGTCTCGGCTTTTGCGCACCAGTTCCATAAATCGAGCGACATGCGGATATTGGACCGTACGATGAGGTCTGCATCTCGCTCGGTGGTTGCCGAAACAGCGCCCATATGAAAAACTGTCTCGACATCTTTATTATTATCGCCAAGAAATTCGAGGAGATCTTCGGGAGGGATGATATCGGCCAGTTCGCGCTTGGCGATATTCTTCCACTTTTCGTCCTGGCCCAGGATGTCGCAGACTACGATATCGTGACCGCCGCGCGCTTCCAACGCGTGAACGAGATTTGAGCCAATGAATCCGGCACCGCCGGTGACAATTATCATGCGGGAAGTTTGCTCCGTAATTCGATACGTTTGTTATAGATTCACCCGGGACAAGCCGCAAACACCAGATTATATTGAGTTTACATTCGAAAAGACAGGAGGCTGTCAACCATGCAAAACCGAAACCGTGTATTCGAGGATGCTGCCCGCGTGGCCGGCGGCGCTCTTGGCACTCTGTACGATGTTAAGCGAGAGCTCGGAGGACTGGTCCGTCATCAGATCGACAAAATGGTGTCCGACATGAACCTCATCACCCGCGATGAATTCGATGCCGTGAGGGCGATGGCTATCCATGCGCGCGAAGAGAACGAGAAGCTTGAAGCGCGACTAAAGGCGTTGGAAACCTCTGTTACTAAGACAAAAACGGCCTCTAACAATAAACGTAAGGCAGGCGCGCGAGGGGTTACGCCCAAAAAGGACTAACGTTCAGTGAAAAGGACTTATCCACCACATTTAGTGGTTTGTGGTTTCCGAGCCACCAATTTTCCTTGCTACTCGAATTCTCTTCTGGCACGCTAGATGTTGTGCTGGGTGGATCAAGACCCCCTTGATTTTGCGAGTGAAGCGGTTGTTTCGCGGGTGTTCAGGGTTTAAGCACCCACAAAGTGTACAGGGGGTTGAGGGATGACCGCATTAAGCAAAGAATTCGAGACCACTGGGCCGAATCCACTCGATATGATTGAACAGATAGCGTCCAGCCATGACTGGCTTTATGAACGTTCAAGCGATCGAGATATCGCGGTTGAGGTTACCGGTCATTGGTGCGACTATCGGATGTTCGTTTCCTGGCACGCCGATGTTCAAGCGCTGCTATTTGCTTGCGCCTTCGACATGCGGGTGCCCGAAAAAAAATCCGAGTCTATTCATCCGCTGCTAGCGATCATCAATGAACGTTTGCTTGTCGGTCATTTCGATTTGTGGTCAGAAGACGGCCTGCCGGTATACCGTCATGCACTGTTGCTCCGCGGGGTCGCGGGCGCCAGTCATGAGCAGCTAGAAGATGTGGTTGATATCGCATTTACCGAGAGCGAGCGTTATTATCCGGCATTCCAGTTTGTGATTTGGGGAGGCAAAAGTCCGGCAGACGCAATGGCTGCGGCGATTCTGGAGACTGAGGGAGAGGCCTGATCGCACTCTACCGGTCGGTCGCGCCGCAATCAAATTAGTAGGGTAAACTTATGTCTGAGTCCCCAAAAATACTTCTTGTCGGCTGCGGCAAGATGGGTGGAGCAATGCTGCGAGGTTGGCTGTCGCGCGGCGTTGCCCCCGACGATGTCACGGTAATCGAGCCTTTCGCAGAGGCTGTAGGCGCAATGCGTCAGGAACTCTCTGTCACCGTGCTTGCAGATGTCGCCACGATTGAACCGATGTTCGCTCCCGATATAGTCGTCTTTGCCGTTAAACCGCAAGGCATGGATGACATCGTCCCTGCCTACGCGGGTTTTGCCGCTAAAGGTGCTGTCAGCCTGTCCATTGCGGCTGGACGAAAACTTTCCTACTTACAATCCCGACTAGGCGATCGTGCTGCTGTTGTTCGCGCCATGCCAAATACACCTGCCGCCGTGGGGCGCGGGATCACGGCGGCATGTGCTAACCAACACGTCAGCGACGACCAGCGAATCTTATGCACAGGCCTGCTCGAGGCCGTGGGTGATGCGGTCTGGGTTGAAAACGAAGAAATGATCGATGCGGTAACTGGGGTGTCGGGCAGCGGCCCGGCCTATGTTTTTTTGATGATCGAGTGTATGGCCAAAGCCGGCGAGGCGCAGGGGCTGCCGGCAGACATCGCCGAGAAATTGGCGCGTGCGACGGTTGCCGGGTCGGGTGAGCTCGCGCGAAAGTCTGAAGAGGTGGCGACCGTACTTCGCCAGAACGTCACCAGTCCCGGTGGAACTACCGCGGCCGCCCTCGATGTATTGATGGCGTCGAATGGTGGTCTCCAGCAGCTTATGAGCCGGGCGATTGACGCTGCGACAAAACGATCACGCGAACTCGCCGGCTGATAGTGGCGAAAGGGTGCGACGGCGCAATGGTCTGGCATTGCTGGTTGAAAATGAAGTTGATTTTGCGCTAACCGATTGATCCCTTACTCGACAACTTGAACTTGCAAAGATACCCGGATCGGATTTTTTGGAGAGCACGTGTTTCGAGCTGCCTGACGCGTTCCTTGGACAATCCTAGTTCATTGCCTATTTTGGTCAGACTTGTACGTTTTTCACCGAGAAAACGTTGACGCAGAATATGTCGTTCCCGGCGCGTCAGGGCGGGAATTGACGCCCGTAGGGTATGCACGAGCGCCATCCGTTCTCGCTTCCTGCGCAGGGTAGTTTCCGGATCAGGTTTTGAGTCCGAAAGCGTCTCTGTAAATGTGCGGCCGTCCGGACCCTTGGTGTCCAGTGGTTGGTCCGATGCTTTCAGCCGTTGGGCGAATGCGCGGACGTCATCAACCGTCGTGTTCAGCCGATCGGCAAATGCGCGGACAGCATCGCTGCCTTTTTCGTCAAGCCCGGCAAGGGCTCCGCCGAAATACATCGTGCGGTGCTTTGGAGTAGTCACAGAGCGAACGATTGAACCAGAGCGCAGGACATAGTCCTGTATCGCAGCCCGTATCCACCACATGGCAAATGTAGACAGCCGAGTACCTTTTTCTGGGTTGAAGCGCCTGATCGCCTCAAGCAGGCCCAGCGTTCCCTCTTGGACCAGATCCGAGAACGGACAACCGTACCGACGATAACGTCTGGCAATGCTGATAACATATCGGAGTTGGCTCAAAACCAGCCGCTCCCGAGCTCGCTTATCGCCTTTATGACTTTTATGGAATAGGACGCGCTCCTCCGTTGCAGACAGCAACGGTGTCCGTTGCAGGGCGCGTGTGATAGTTGCCGGAATGGCAGAACGCATTATCTCTCCATTAGCGCTGTATGTGAATCGTCGCATACAGTAGCCGCAGGATCAACCGTTTTGGATGTGGTGGCGTATTTTCTTGCGTGATCAAATTACTGGTATTGTGGACACAAATTGGGAGGATTAGATGGCGAAGAAAACAACCACCCGGCAGCCGGGTTCCGATAAGATTCTCGGCGCTGCCCTGGCGCTCGCGAGCAAAACTCGCTGGCGGGATATTTCTATGGAAATGATAGCCGATGAGTCCGGGGCGTCTATGGCTCGGGTTTACGATCTGTTTCCGTCGAAATCGGCGATAATCAACGAGTTTATGCGGCGAACGGACCGCGCTGTAATAGCGGATCACGATCCAGAAGATTCGTCAGAACCTCTGCGCGAACGCCTTCTGGATGTACTAATGCGACGTCTGGAGGCACTGGCGCCGCACAAGGATGCTGTCGCATCGATCACCCGCGAGTTGAGCGGGAACCCGGGAGCCTTAATGTGCTCCATGCCAGCATTTATGCAATCGATGGCTTGGTCTCTGGAAGCCGCTGGTGTGGGCAGTTCTGGTCTATTCGGTATGGCACGTATCAAGGGGCTATCAGCGATCTATCTGGGCGCGCTTCGGGTTTGGCTGCGGGACGATACGCAAGACCAATCAATGACGATGGCTTATATCGACAAAAATCTGAAACGGGCGGAGTCGGCGGTAAAAATAATGCGATTTGGCCGAGCCCGGAAAAAGACCTGAAGACCTAGGCAAAGAGTCACCATAACAGGTTCCAATTATTTGCGGCTGACATTGAGATAGTTTTCGGGGTCTAGCATTCTGGCTAGGCAATAGATCGGCATGAGCTTCTTTTTCACAACCTTTAATTGAAGTGCGCTGCAATATATTGGCTAGAATTGGATTATTAAAAATTATAAAATATTGATTTTATTGCATATAAAAATGCTGCGTCGCACAAAATTTTATTGACATATTGCACCGCACAATATAGTTTCGCTGATCAATTTGAAAAGAGTGTTCACGTTTAAAAGGTAACAGGAGCATAAAATGACGGCTAATAGAAAACCGAACAGCACGATCTTTCCCGAATTAGACATCACCAAAGTTTGGGCCGACATGATGATGCCAGAATTAGATGTCGACGCAATATTGACGGCGCAGCAGAAAAATATCAACGCGTTGAACCTAGCTAACAAGATGGTTGTAGATAGCTGGCAGGGTTTCGCAAAGAAGCAGGCGGAGCTGTGGCAGGCTACGCTTGAAGATACCAGCGAATTCGCGCAGGCTGTAGCTTCCGCCAATGAGCCGACCGATAAGGTTGTTAAACAGGCTGCCTTCGCCAAGGCTGCCCTCAAGAATTCTCTCTCGACCGCCCGTGAAGCTCAGAAAATTGCTGCGAAGACTACCAACCAGACCGTCGATATCGTCTCCAAGCGTTGGGCTGAAGGTATTGACGAGGTCGTTTTCTGCGTTGAAAGGGCAGCTATGAAAACTGCCTGATATAAATTTTAGATCGATTTAGGAGCGTCTTCTCGCACACTAAACCGCGGTACCAATTTTCCGGCACCGCGGTTTTATTTTGAATTGTGCTCCCTAAATCTAAGCCTTTTCGGGGGAATGGAAATGACGATGGAGGAAAGTTTCGATGATTTTCTGAAAGTTGATATCCGCGCTCATACAGTAATCCGGGCTGAGGCCTTCCCAGAAGCATGCAAATCCGAAATCAAGTTTTGGATCGACTTCGGGTTGGACATTAGCGAAAAGAAAAGCTCGGCGCAGGTCACACGACACTGTACACCGGTCTCCCTCGTGGCACGTCAAGTAGCCGCAGTCGTTGATTTTCTTGGGCGGCAGACCGGCAAGTTTATGTCTGTAGCGCTAGTATTCGGTTTTCCTAACGATATCGGCGAGGTTTAGGCAAGCACCCAAGCTTAGATAGGCAGGGTAATTGTTGCCCGCAGACCGCCCAGATTAGATTCAGCCAGACTTACATCACCTCCGCTGCCACGTGCCAGATCACGAGCGATCGAGAGGCCGAGCCCGGTGCCGCCGGTCCCCGGGTTGCGAGATGCATCCAGACGGTAAAACGGTTTGAATACGGCTTCGTGCTGGTCTTCTGGAATACCCGGGCCGTTGTCATCAACCACAATCTCAACCAATGTTCCCCTGCGAATTGCCGTTACTTCGACCGTCTCGGCATGCGTCAACGCATTCACCACAAGGTTGGTGATGCATCGCCGGATCGCATTCGGGCGTATCAAAATCGCGAGGTCGCCCATTGTTGTTGCATTGACGGTCCTGTCGTTCATCGAAGCCCCGCGAGCAACCGCCGTGACGATTTTGGCAAGATCACTCTCGACAGGTTCTTCTGTGCCCTCGCCGCGGGCAAAGGCAAGAAATTCCTCGACCATGACCTCCATCTCGCGAAGATCGTCCTTGAGATCGGCGACTCCCCTTGATTCTGATAACATCGCAAGTTGAAGCTTCATCCGGGTAAGCGGCGTACGCAGGTCATGACTGACTCCTGCGAGCATTTCAGTTCGCTGAGTCAAGGCATTGTTGATCCGCCCGCGCATCCGCGCGAATGCGGCAGCTGCCAGACGAATTTCGGTTGCGCCCTCTGGCCGGAAATCCGGGACATCCCGACCTTTACCGAAATTATCGACCGCCGCGGCCAGGCGCCTGATCGGTCTAACTTGATTTCGCATGAAAATCGTGGCGACCGCAAAAAGCAAAAGTGATGTCCCCACCATCCACATTAGAAAGATATATGTGGTCGAACTGAACAGTCGCTCTCGGGGCACGAATATTTCCATCACCCCATTGGGCAACTGTACTTTCATTTGGACGAGCCGCTCATGGCTCCACGTGTCTATATGGACCGGCCGCCGGACGCGTTCCCGCATCGAATTCGCGAGACGCGTGTCGAGGATACCCCCGCTCGCTAATGGTGGTGCATTTGGCAGTATTTTGCCCAGTTTAAAGTTCATGGTCAGGCCCATATCGCCTGCCGACTTCATAATCCAAACAGAGCTCTTTTCATCGGCAAAATAGCTGCGTGCATTGATCACAAGGCCAATTTCTCCCGCAACAGAATCCGACAAGCGTCGCGTAATAGTGCTCCAGTGACGATCGTAAAAGACCCAGGTAGATACAACTTGAACCAAGATTAAAGGTGTAATGATGATCATGATCGACCGACCCAGGAAAGATTTGGGCAGGTATCGTTTGACGGCAATACGAAAGCGTATCGGCGTTCTCATGTCGATCTCGGCAATTCGAGCTCAGTCAGGGTGCAGCACATAGCCCTGTCCCCGGATAGTGTGAAGGTAACGCGGTTCGCGCGGATCAGATTCGATCTTGCGGCGCAGTCGCGTTACCTGCACGTCGACGGTCCGCGCATTACCGTCGATGCAGCACTGGCTGATCAGTTCGTCCCGAGACAACGTCATGCCCGGATTACGTGCCAACGTCGATAGGAGGTTTGCTTCGATCGTTGTAAGTCTCACAATAGCATCATCGCGTCGAAGCTCGCGCCGGCTCATATCGAAAGCGCATTGGCCGAGTTGAACGATACCTTCAGTAATGACAGGCGCTAACCGGCGCAGGATTGATCCGATCCGGAGGACAAGCTCCCGCGGCTCAAAAGGCTTAGTCATATAATCGTCTGCGCCCTGCTCCAGACCGGTAATCCGGTGTTCAGGCTCCCCCATTGCGGTCAGGAGTAAGATAGGTACGCGCGAAACAGAGCGCAGTGACTCCGTCAGGTCCAGACCGCTCTCGCCCGGCATCATGACGTCAACGACCAACAGGTCGAATTGCAAACTGCGCATGCGTATTCGGGCATCTTCGGCATCTGAAGCCGTGGTAACGCGGAACCCGTTCTCGCCAAGATATTGGCTAAGCAACTCGCGAAGTCGGTCGTCGTCATCAACGACTAGAATATGGGGCTGATCGTCCATACCCGTCAGTATAACAGTAATACTGCGCCGGTCTTAGACGTCATACCCTACCGCCTTGAGCGGCATCCCATCAAACATCGCGAGCATTCGCGCGCGCCAAGCATAGACCGGATCATCGGTCTTTAGTAGCGGATAATCGCTGATTCCGCGGGACCAGGCGAAGGCGCCGAAAACGATGTAGTCGGCATAGGCAGGTGCATCGCCGGATAGATAATCATATTCGTCAAGTGCTGCGCGCAGTATCGCCAACGCTGCGCCAAAGGCTTTAACATCTGTTTCAGAGCGCGTCTGTATTTCGGCGGGAGATTTGCCCAAACGAGCAGTACGACTTTCGTTGAAGTACGCGTGGTCCGCCGGATCGGTATGATTAAGGATATCGGCGATCACCAGTTTTATCAGCGCTAAGTGAAGGGTGCGGTCGGTCCACACATTGACAAACCTGGCTAAGCCATGCCCTTTGGCGCCGCCGAAAAGCGATGGAGAATCGGGATATTGCGCTTCTAGATATTCGGCAATAGCCCATGAGTCGAATACCACGGTACCACCGTCGCGGATGACGGGAACCCGTTCTTGGCCGGAAAACGAAATCAGGTCTTTATCGGTGAACCGGGTAGGGACGGTTTCGTAGGCAAGACCCTTGTGCTCGAGCGCCATGCGTGTCCGCCAACAATAAGGGCTGAACCGACGGTCGTCCCGTCCAACGAGCTCAAACAATTGAATGGTCATATTGCGATTTCCTGCCTCAATGTCTTCGACCGACTGTATGAATGACTTATAACAGGTCCGCGATGTAGTGCGGTAAGAAACCTCTGAATGCAAGCATGCGGGCGATACCGCCGTTATGGGACGACTGAGGGGACACCAGTTTGAGTGTCAGCTCTAAAACCTCTAAGAGGTTCGGTTTCGGATCGCCGAGACAACAGGGTATCGAAGCGAGGCCAATCTTTTAACGGACAGCTGCTATAAGCAGCACCATGCTGCTGGTGCATTATAAGTTTTCACTTTCTGGGGTATTCGCGGCGAACCATTTCATCGCCGCTACATGTGCCAGGTTTTGGCCGTTGGTGACGATGTTGTGGTTCGTTAAATCGGAAGCGTCCGTCGGCGGCGGGTTCTGACGCAGATAGGTTTTAAAGCAGCATAAGGTGACAGGCGCTTACTCAGTCGCCTTCCGAGCATTTCGTTACGGCCTTGGTTGCGGCTTCCAACGTGCGAAAGGCTGTGTCTTTATCGTTTTGATGAATTGGGCTGCGCCTGTCGGCCGTTGCAAATAAACGTGCGGATATTTCGGGAAAGACGTCGCGGAACACGCCGATAATCCTCGGCAAAGAACGGAAGGCGAGGTTGAGGGTCACATCAAGTAGGATCACTTTGGCGGAGCGTCCGTCGACGAAATATGCTTCGTGCAGCAGATTCGCCATCTGATCAGCCATTTTTTAGCATGCGAGGGCAGTACGTCGCCGGCTACAGTCAGCACTACTCCTGTCGAAGAGTCGCTGGCCAAGCTTCGTCTCCAAGCGGTCGACCTAGTGGAGGGCTGCCGAGCGCGCGTCCACCGCAGTTTAGAGAGTCATAATAACCTGTGGTGCGAACATTTCGGAAATCATCCCAATCCGGCATGTATTGCATTATTGGACATATTGATGTGGTTTAGACGCATATCGTTGCGTTTAGATAGGCGCTAACCTGTCCCGGAGCTTTGAAAAATATCACGCGGAGAAAAGTATGTTCGATGACGACATTAAGAGCATAATCGCCCAAACAATTCTGTGTTATGCGGCGACGACTAATGAAGACGGTAGTCCCAATCTGTCCCCGAAAAGCTCACTTCGGGTTCATGATGATACCCATCTGATGTTCGCGAACATGGCGTCGCCGGGAACCATCCGAAATCTAAAACGCGATCCGAGAATCGAGATCAACTGTGTCGATATTTTTGGACGACGCGGGTATCGGTTTATCGGGCGGGCGACATTACATTCAGGCGATGATCCGCTGTTTGTCGCCTTAAAGAACGACGTTGCTGCCGAACACAGCGCCGCGATTCCTGTTTTCGATGCAGTATTGATTGAGGTTCTCGACGTGAAACCGGTAATCTCGCCCGCTTACAAATTTATCGAGGGTGTAACCGAAGATGCGCTTCGTACTGCCTATCTCGGGAAGTACGGGGTTAGGCCTGTAGAGGCACTGGCCGTGGACTGACAATATGTTTGGAGTAAAACGAAATCTCGCTGGGTGCCGGAAAGGGCATTTTGGACACCAACGCCTGTTTCGATGAGACGCCGATCAATAAAGTGGAGCGCAAGCTGATCGACTTTCAGGCATAGCAGATCAACGTCTGAAAATAATGTATCTGGCTTCATGACTGCAAGGCCTTTAACCACGGCGAGACAGAAGGTCGAATACAGGCGGCGGCAAACTGGCGTGGTACGAACTGTTTCAATGAGGCCGAGCGAGCGGCCTTTGCATGGATCTAATTCGTCGCGCGTATTACCGACGGCATGCCGACCGATAGTCGGTTTGGGTGGCTACGGGTGCTTTTTGATGGTTGCGAGATGCTTGATCCTACCTTGGTGATTGCCAACGTGCATGTTCGCAATCGAGATCCCATCAGTTTCGGGCTTTAATCGTATGCACAATTTTAGATGACGACATAGTTCAGGCGCCTGAAAATGAACAGTAGCGGGGCGTCAACGTGACGATAGTCAATGGCAGATCCCCGCGCCAGTGATCTCTGAAACGGTATCCGTCCGGCCGAATGGCATGTTTCCCGGAGCATATACTTTTAATTGCGGCGGTGCGACAAAACGGACATTGCAAATTTTGTGCACTGCACCTACAAACGAAATTGGGCCACAATCCCCCAACGGGTTGCAGCTCTTCTGTGAGGGAGAGACTTTAATGTCTAATACTACTTCGAAGCCGGGCACTCGTCCGGAAAATCCATGTTTTTCATCCGGTCCCTGCGCCAAAAGACCTGGTTGGTCGCCGGCGGTTCTCTCCGACGCATTAACCGGACGCTCCCATAGATCCGCACCTGGTAAGGCAAAGCTCAAGGCGGTTATAGACCGGTCGAAAGCGCTGCTTGGCATTCCCCTTGATTATCGCCTAGGAATCGTTCCGGCTTCCGATACGGGTGCTGTGGAGATGGCCTTGTGGTCGTTGCTGGGCGCGCGGGGAGTCGATCTATTCTCTTGGGAGAGTTTTGGTGCCGGCTGGGTCAGCGATACGTTGAACGAGCTTAAACTTGGAGACGCGCGGACTTTCGATGCACCCTACGGTGAGTTGCCCGACTTTGGAAAATGGGATCCAGCCCGGGATGCCGTGTTTACTTGGAACGGAACGACTTCCGGCGTCCGAGTCCCTGATGGAGACTGGATAGCTAATGATCGCGAAGGCCTGACGATCTGCGATGCAACCTCTGCGGTGTTCGCGATGGACCTTCCATGGCAGAAACTCGATGTTGTGACTTGGTCGTGGCAGAAGGTTATGGGCGGCGAAGCCGCGCATGGCATGCTTGTCCTATCGCCACGTGCCGTTGAACGGCTGCAGACCTATTCGCCGACATGGCCGATGCCAAAGATTTTCCGTCTCACAAAAGGTAGCAATCTGATCGAGGGCATCTTTAAGGGTGAAACAATCAACACACCGTCTATGGTGGCAGTCGAAGATGCGCTCGATGGCCTGACCTGGGCTGAGGGGCTGGGCGGGCTTCCCGCCCTGATAGGGCGAAGTGAAAATAATCTCGCGGCCCTCTCCGCCTGGGTAGCCCAATCTGCGTGGGCCGATTTTTTGGCAGAAGACCCCGCCCAGCGGTCCTCTACCTCAGTGTGCCTTAAGATGACTGACCCCTGGTTCACTTCATTGGAAGCTTCCGCCCAATCCATCGTGCCGAAAAAGATAGATGCGCTACTCGATTCTGAAGGGGCGTCCTTCGATATAAACGGATACCGCGATGCGCCGCCCGGCCTGCGGATATGGGCCGGTGCAACGGTAGAAACCTCTGACCTCGAATCACTTTTTCCCTGGCTCGACTGGGCCTATGCAGCGGTCAAGGCAGAACTGACTAAGGCCGTCTGATTAGGAGTTAACATGTCAAAAGTACTTATCTCTGACAGCCTCAGCGCTGCCGCTGTTGAAATTTTTCATGCCAATGGTATCGAAACTGATGTCGTCACTGGCATGACGCCCGAGGAACTCATAGCCCGTATTGGCGACTATGACGGTCTTGCCGTTCGCTCCGCCACAAAGGTTACACAGGCGGTTCTTGACGCTGCAACCAACCTCAAAGTCATAGGACGCGCCGGGATTGGTGTTGATAATATAGATATCGATGGCGCGTCCGGCCGTGGGATAGTGGTAATGAATGCGCCATTTGGTAATTCGATCACAACCGCTGAACACGCAATCGCAATGATGTTCGCATTGGCCCGCCAGATTCCGCTCGCTAACCAGTCAACCCGCTCCGGTAAGTGGGAGAAATCGAAATTTATGGGTATAGAGCTGACTGGTAAGGTTTTAGGAATTATCGGCTGCGGCAATATCGGCTCGATCGTTGCCGACCGGGCGATGGGCCTTCGGATGAAGGTCATCGCTTCTGACCCGTTTTTGACACCCGAGCGCGCGGAATCGCTCGGTGTAGAAAAGGTCGAACTCGATGAGCTGTTTGCCCGCGCCGAAATCATAACGATGCACACACCGTTAACCGACAGCACGGCCGGCCTGCTTAACGAAGCGAATTTCGCGAAGATGCAGGATAAGGTTCTCGTGGTGAATTGCGCCCGCGGTGAGCTGGTGGTCGAAGCAGATATGAAGACAGCCATCGAGTCCGGAAAGGTTGCCGGGTTCGCCGTTGACGTCTTTCCTCAAGAACCTCCCAGGGGCTACAGTATGTTTGGAATGGACCAGGTCATTGCCACCCCGCATCTTGGTGCGGCGACGACCGAGGCGCAAGGAAAGGTAGCCTTGCAGATTGCTGAGCAGATGTCGGACTATCTAAATACGGGGGCGGTGACCAATGCCCTTAACATGTCATCAGTCTCCGCCGAGGATGCTCCGCGTCTTAAACCCTATATGACCTTGGCCGGCCAGGTTGGCAGTCTTGTCGGGCAGGTAGCCGACAGCGGTCTGTCGTCGGTGATTATAGAATATGAGGGATCTGCGGTCGACGTCAACACGCGACCGGTTACGTCGTGCCTGCTCGAAGGCTTGTTGTCGCCGTTGATGAGTGGTGTCAACATGATCAACGCGCCACTTCTGGCGCGCGACCGTGATATTGAGGTATCTGAAGTACGCCACGAGCGCGAGGGAGAATACCAGACCTTGATTCGCCTGACTGTGGAAACTGAAACGGGCCCTATCACTGTTGCCGGCACATTGTTCGGTGACGATAAACCTCGCATAATAGAAGTGAACAGTATCAAGCTAGAAGCTGAGCTCGGCGAGAACATGCTATACATCATTAACAAGGACCGGCCGGGCTTTATTGGGCATTTTGGTGCAACGCTCGGGGATGCAGGTGTAAATATCGCGACATTCCAGCTCGGCCGGGTAAAACAGGGTAGCGATGCGCTTGCATTGATTCAGGTCGACGGAGACTTGTCGGATAATGTTCTATCAGCGCTGCGGGCGTTGCCGGATGTGGTGCAGGCAAAAGTTCTAACATTTTGATCTCAGCCTTACGCGGTGATCGCATCCGACTTCGATTAGCAGGATGCGTCTTGCCCATCTCGTGTAAAGCCGTTACCAAGGCCGCGCTCAGGAAGACTGGATTATGATCGACTTAGAGAGACGAGCGCTGCTTCCGGCTGGGCTCAGAGATATTCTGCCGCCCGAAGCCGCTTTTGAAGCCCAAATCTGCGAGACCCTCGCGGCAGGCTTTGGCGGTCACGGTTACGAACGCGTGAAGCCTCCGCTTGTCGAATTTGAAAACAGCCTCATAAGTGGCGCGGGCGCCGCGGTTTCTGCCGATACTTTCAGGCTGATGGATCCGGTGTCGCAACGGATGATGGGTGTGCGCGCGGACATGACGACTCAGGTAGCGCGGATCGCTTTGACACGGCTGACAGATATGCCGCGTCCGCTACGGTTGAGTTATACAGGTGAGGTATTGAGGGTCGGCGGAACGCAGTTGCGGCCGGAACGACAATTTGCCCAAGTCGGTGCCGAGCTGATCGGTGTTGAAAGTGTTGAGGCCGATATTGAAATCATTGCAATTGCAGTTGGTTCGTTGAGAGAAATAGGGGTGCCCTATCTCTCTGTCGACCTAACGATCCCGCCGCTTGTGCCAGCGCTAATGAAGTCCATGGCGCTTAGCGACGAAGAATACGGTACGTTGCGGAATGCGCTTGATCGCAAGGACGTTGGGGCAGTACGCGAATATGGGGGCCAGCAGGCCGAAGCATTATGTAGTCTTATGGACGGGACTGGACCGGCAGCCGCTGCGGTCGACGCTCTGTCTGACCTTTCATTGCCCGAGCCGCCTGCGACAGAGCTCGAACGGTTGAGGGTCGTCGTCGAAGGCTTGGGGCACAGATTGCCCGATCTAGATATCACGGTGGACCCGGTCGAGAACCGTGGGTTCGAATACCATACTGGTGTCGGTTTCACCTTCTTTTCGAGTGGCGAGCGCGGCGAGATTGGTAGTGGCGGGCGATATGTCGCGACGCTAAATGGCGCCGAAGCAGGCGATGACAATGGCGAGGCAGCGACGGGGTTCACTCTCTACGTTGATAATATTATGAGGGTGTTACCGGTACCGCAGCAGCGGTCTCGTATCTACGTCCCGCCAGGGGTTCCCGCTGATGATCTGAAGGACTTGCGCAGTGATGGCTGGGTAACAGTGGCCGGGCTCAACGAAACCGTGAACTCGTCGGTCGAGGCCCGCCGACTAAAATGCTCGCACGTCTGGAACTTAGGCCGTGCCGAACCGCTGGAACAGGGATAAATAACTTATGGTCAATGTCGCAGTCGTTGGGTCGCAATGGGGCGACGAGGGCAAGGGAAAGATCGTCGACTGGCTGTCGGAGCGGGCCGATGTGGTGGTCCGTTTCCAAGGGGGGCACAATGCCGGCCATACGCTTGTCATCGATGGCGAGGTGTACAAGCTCAGCCTTCTGCCATCGGGCGTCGTGCGCGGCAAGTTGTCGATAATCGGTAATGGGGTGGTCATAGACCCCTGGGCACTGATGTCCGAAATCAAGACGGTTCGCGAGCAGGGCGTCGATGTAACGCCGCATACGTTGCGGATCGCTGAGAACGCTACCCTGATTCTGCCGTTGCATGGCGCGTTGGATAGAGCACGCGAAGCGGCACAGGGCGCCGGTAAGATCGGCACCACTGGCCGCGGAATAGGTCCGGCCTATGAGGACAAGGTGGCGCGCAGGGCTATCCGTATCTGCGATCTGGCTGATCCTAATACATTGCCGGAACGTGTCGAAAACCTGTTGAAACATCATAACGCGTTGTTGCGCGGGCTCGGTGCGAAAGAAATCGATGGTGCCGAAACACTAGACGCCCTGCGCGGCATATCTGCGGGTCTGTTGTCCTACGCCGCGCCGGTCTGGCGATCCCTAGATGAAGCCTATCGCGGCAGTAAACGTATTCTGTTTGAGGGTGCGCAGGGTTTTATGCTTGATGTCGATCACGGCACATATCCTTTCGTTACGTCTTCCAACACGCTCGCTGGCCAGGCGGCCGCCGGCAGCGGAGTCGCCGTTGGCGGCATCGGATATGTACTGGGAATTACCAAATCCTATACCACGCGGGTGGGATCCGGGCCGTTTCCGTCGGAACAGGAAAACGATGTTGGCACGCTGCTTGGTAAGCGGGGCCATGAATTCGGCACAGTCACGGGCCGAAAGCGACGTTGCGGCTGGTTCGACGCGGTGCTTGTACGTCAATCTGCGAAAATTGGTGGTATAAATGGTATCGCACTTACGAAGCTAGACGTGCTGGACGGTATAGGCGATCTAAGCGTGTGTGTGGGGTACCGATACCATGGTACAGATTACGACTATCTTCCCGCGGGGCGGAATATCCAGGCTGGAATAGAGCCCATTTACGAGGTTCTTCAGGGCTGGGATGAGAATACTCGGGGTGCGAAGAGCTGGGCGGATTTACCTGCCGCCGCCGTGAAATATGTGCGCCGTATCGAGGAATTGATTGGCGTTCCCGTCGCCTTGCTTTCGACGAGTCCGGAACGCGACGACACGATCCTAGTAAGGGATCCGTTCTCCGCTTGACATACAGGGCTAACGGTGGGTGGGGAATGCCTTGCGTGGTTTTACCATTCAAACGGGCGAAATAGATCTAGCGTTAAAAAGCAGATTGTTAATGAGATGCTACTATACCCCATTATTGGCGACGCAACGGTCACAGACTGTTTGAGCTGGATGCGGGCTCAGCTAAGTGTCTGCCCGCGATGTCTAGGCAGTTGAAAGTAGAGTCATTTTCGAAAACACCCATCGCTTTATTCTCCCATCCCAGTGCGATTAGGCTTCGAATAGATTTAGGACGAGTGGGGCAAAGAAGTTTCCGGTAACTTAAACTCAGCGCTGAGTAAAGAGGCTCAGGGCTTAGCAGACATTGGTTTTACAACTGCGCTAACACCTGCGTGCTCTGAGAAGACGCCAACGTATCTCTGGGTGGCCCCGTTTTGCGATCTGAGTGAAAGACTGTCAGCCGTCTGACCAATTACGCGTCGGACAGCATGCCATCGCGCTGGATACGTCCGCCGATCGCGGCTGCCTTCATTGATTTTTGCAATTTCTCGAAAGCTCGCACTTCAATCTGGCGAACGCGCTCACGCGAAATGTTATAATCTTGGCTGAGGTCTTCGAGCGTTTTTGGATTGTCCTGAAGGCGCCGGGCCGAAAGAATCTGCCGCTCTCGGTCATTCAGTACTTTCATTGCCTCTGCGAGCATCTTTCGCCTTTCGACCATTTCTTCCTGATCGGCAAGGACAGTCTCCTGATTGTCCGAATCGTCGATGAGCCAATCTTGCCATTCGCCCTCGGAATCTGCGCGTAACGGCGCGTTCAAAGACGAATCCGGACCCGCCATCCGACGGTTCATGTTGATCACCTCTTGCTCACTCACATTGAGCTTGGTCGCGATCTCTTGCAGATTTTCCTGCTTCAGGTCGCCTTCCTCAAGCGCCTTGATTTCTCCCTTCATACGTCGAAGATTGAAGAAAAGCTTCTTCTGCGCGGCGGTGGTCCCAATTTTTACCAGAGACCAGGATCGCAGAATGTATTCCTGGATCGACGCCTTGATCCACCACATGGCGTAGGTTGCCAAACGGAACCCCTTTTCAGGCTCAAATCGTTTGATCGCTTGCATCAGTCCGACATTTCCTTCGGAGATCACTTCGCCAAGTGGCAATCCGTATCCACGATATCCCATCGCGAGCTTCGCGACCAATCGTAGATGACTGTTGACCAACCGCGCAGCGGCTTCTGGATCTTCCCTCTCTTTCCAGCGCTTGGCGAGCATGTATTCCTCTTCCGGCTCGAGCAGGGGGAATCTCTGGATATCCTGTAAATACCTGGATAGGTTGCCATCCGGATTCAGATTAGGGGCCGCAGGTAAGTTTCCGTTCATCCGAGCAACCTCCGCTCCGTGTTTGTTTTTTGTAAACGCAAAACTTTCTCCTGCACCGTGTTAAATGATGACCGCGACATGATGCGATTACCCCGTACCTAACAAATAGTCACTCCTTCAGTAAAGTTCCAGACCCCTGCAAAGAATGATCTAGAGCAGCAAGGTCGTCTGGCAGTGCGGCTTCAAACTGTTGAACTTCGCCCGAAATCGGATGTTCGAAGCCCAAAAGTTTTGCGTGTAGTGCCTGACGGCTCAATCCCGCTATAATCTCAGACGATTCTGGAGGTAATGACAACATGCGGGCTCGTGTCGATCCACCGCCGTAAACCGGGTCGCCGATCACCGCATGACCTATCTCCGCCAAATGAACGCGAATCTGATGGGTGCGACCGGTTTCGAGCCGGCATTCGACTAGCGAAGCAGCGCCGGCCGCATAGGCGGATTCGGTGCGGTAGTTTGTCAGGGCCGTTTTGCCGCCCTGCGAAAGAACCGCCATTTTCTTCCGGTTACGCGGGCTCCGGCCAATATTTCCCTCGATCGTGCCATGGCTCGGGCTTGGCATTCCCCAGACGAAGGCGGCATAGGCACGTTGTATCGAATGATCCGAAAACTGGCGTGTCAGGCCCTCGTGAGCGGGTCCGGTCTTTGCGGATACCATGATACCGCTAGTGCCTTTATCTAAGCGGTGCACGATGCCGGGCCGACGGACGCCTCCAATTCCCTTAAGACTGTCGCCACAATGGGCGATGAGAGCGTTTACGAGGGTGCCGGTCATATTACCGGGTGCTGGGTGTACCACCAGTCCGGGCGGTTTGTTGATGACAATCAGGTCGTTGTCTTCGAAAATCACATCCAGTGGAATATCCTCGCCTTTTGGTTCGGGGTCGATAGATACCGGTATACGGAGCAAAAACCGCTCCCCCAGTTTGACCCTGTAAGACGGCTCAATTATCGTCCCGCCCTGCTCGCCCGCTGTTCTCAGGCAGCCGTCCTCGACAAGCCCTTTTAGGAAGGAGCGGGACCTGTCAGGCAGTGTATTGGCTAGCAGACGGTCCAAGCGTTCGCCCTCGGCGCCTGGTGGCACGAAAATATCAAGCGGTTCGGCTGTTGAGCTGTCTTCAGTCATTGTGGAATAAGGACATATTCGATGCGCGGTCTCAAGGCTTTGGTAATGGGGATGGGCTTACTAATTATATTCGGCGTGATTTTCCTTATTTACGCAATCGTCCAGAAATCCCCCGACGGGTTTGGGCGCGGGTTTGCTAGTGATAGATCGCCGTCAGTTTCCAATGTGCTTTTACCGGTCGGCGCGAAGGTGGAGGAGACGGCAGTCGGTGCGGAGCAGATCGTAATCCGCCTGCGCTTGCAGAATGGTTCTGAACGACTACTTATTTTGAACGCTGTGACCGGTCGGCTGGTCGGCCATATTGATTTGATCTCCGAGTAAGATCGCCAGCGCCGCTTGGTGCGAGACGAACGGGCGCGGTACAGGGTGTCGCGATTTGGTTTTTTCAAGTTCCGGTGTGATGACTAAAAACCCAGGTCTTTTGACAGTTCAGGTCACGGTCCTCATTGATAAATGGGCATCATCGCAGGGCAGCCTACATTGGCCATGGAGGTCAAACCTGCGTTCCGGTGAAATGATATAATAAGTCCGTGCGTAAGGCGGTTCACACCGCCGTCGCAGCTAAAGGTGGGTCGAAATCCGTGCTCCGCAATCAAGAGAGACAGAAACCTGAGACTGCAGCGCTGACTCTCGCAAACTCCTCTCCGCGCCGTTTGGATGAAATGATGGGTTTGGCGGGGCAGTTGTGGGCTGACGATCTCGAACTGGCGGGTAAACATTTTAAGATTATGA
>MDTB01226171.1_pt1 | contig 25368 bp, 30 predicted proteins | sample 811161 | NCBI WGS metagenome assembly MDTB01 (sample SAMN05326650, study PRJNA326480) | marine metagenome | isolation source: seawater | place: Mediterranean Sea | collected 2009
CATTTTCTTAAGTTTTTTCTTAGTTTCACTTTTTGAAATACTTTTTGGCTCTAGTATGTAATCATGTACAACATCATGAAAATCCTCAAAATTACCAGCAATTTTGTTTGAACCCTTTGGCACAAATCTATCTTTATATTCTTCAAACTCTTTTTTTACAAGTAACTTATCATAGAACTCAACATAACCACCTTTTTTGTTTGATTCACTCTTTATTTCTGGAATTACATATCCTAATTCTTTTGCATCTTTTGTTAATCCAGCGTGTCTCCAATAACCACCAGATGCCCCAGTACCTTTTGCATAAGTTGTAGGATCAGCAGTTCTAACATCAGTTTCTAGCGTAGTTAATGATTCTTCTAAATCTTGATCCCTCAATGAACTATAAGATAATCTTCCTTTTACTGCTTTATTATTAACTTTATCTTTTAGTCTTTCTTCATCTTCATGCCTTAAAGCATGGACAATTTCATGAGTTGCAGTATCTTCATCGATTTTTAATTTATTATCTCCAACTTTACTTGCAACATCTTTGTACATATATTGTGGGTTTATAGCAATCTTAGATTTTTTTCCATTTTGTGCGTGTTGATAGAAACCAGCTAAACCACCAGCACTACCATTTCTTAGATCAAATGTAAGATCATTTAATACTTTTTGTTCTCTTTGGGTAAAATTCTTCTCTATTATTCTTTTTAAGGTTTCTGCATTTTGTGGTTCTCCTAAAATTAGAGACTTTATCACACTTGCCCTTTCTGGACGATATTTTGAATCTGGAACATCTATTCCATCAATATCGTATAGATTTGGTCTCCTCATCCATGATAAAAGATTTACAAACTCATCATTATCTAAACTGCCATTTTTTACTTTCATATCTGGATTTAATAAAACCTCTGCTTTTTTAGAAAAATCATAACCTGTATTTCTTGTCTTTTTTTCTGCTTTTTTACCTACATTTTTATCAAAAAATCTTGCTAGTATATCTTCTTCTGAGATTCTGCCATAGTTATCTTTAGGTATAACAGTTAGAAACCTTTTATCCTCAGTATTAATTCCTAATACTTCTAATCTATCTATAATTTTGCTTTTTTCAGTAATTGGTACATCCGATAAAGCATTTCCAACTGTTTTATAATTAATAGAACTAGAATCCAAAACCTTTGATTTATTAAACTCTCTTGGATCATCAGTTGGAATTAATATTATTCCTCTTTTTACTATATTATTTGTAGCTTTATTAAATGCTCTAATATCTTTTATATAAATTGCTTTCTCTCGTGTATCATTTAGAGGAATTAAATTTATATAACCGTCTGTTCTTACATCACCTTTATTTTTTTTAGTTTTTAGTTTTGAGTTTTTTTGAGATTTTATAAATTCATTTGCTCTTTCTGAAACTACAATAATATTTTCATCTTTAAGTTGTTTTACAAAGTTTGGTGATTTTTTATCAAGAATTTTTATAAATCTTCTTGCATTTTTTTCTAATGTAGAAAATTCTTTTTTATTCTGAGAGTATTTATGAAGATCTCTGTAATCATCTTCAAATCCTTGTTTTAGTTTTTTTAATGCTTCTTTAGTAAACCGTATTTTATTATTTTTATCAGTTTCAATTGCCCTAGAATCATTAATCATTTCTTTAACCATTAGTTTCATTGAACTGTCAAAATAATCTTGGTTATGGAATCTTAATCTCATTTTTTTCTCCTATCTCTTATTTTTCATTTTTAGTTTTACAGATCCAAAACCAGATCCCATTTTTTTTGATTTACCTCTATAAAGATTTGAATATCCAGCAGTTTTTGATGGTTTCGTGTACATCTCTGAATAAAAAGATCCGTCTGCTTTTTTCTTCTTTTTTTCATCAAACTTTACTTTTGATTTTTTTATTTCAGATGGTGATAATCTTTTTAAAAAACCTTTAGTAGCAGATAAACCTTTTTTAGTAGCAGATAAACCTTTTTTACTAAGTTCTTTTGTTTTCTTTGCACCAACTTTTGATTTTGCATATCCAACTTTTAAATTTTTTTTTGTTTTCTTTGCACCAACTTTTGCTTGTGCATATCCCTCTTTACCAGCTTTATATGTAGCTTTAGATCCTTTAAATACTTCTTTACCAGCTTTTATTGTATTTTGTCCACCAGATTTGAACATCAATGCAATATCCTCAACACCAGCTTGTTTTAATATTTTGTCTGTTTCTTTATCACCAGTTATAGAAACTTCATTTTTTTTATTTGTTATCTTTTTAGTTTTCTTATTAGGTTTCTTTTTTCCGTCAGTAACCTTTCTGCCAATATTATCTGAAAGAATTTTATTAAATTCTTTTTTAGATATCATCTTTTGCTTATATAAATCAGCATAGATTTTTAACTCACTTGCTTTTATTTTGCTCATAATTAAACCTTTCTAAAATTGTTTCTTTTTATTAATTGTCGCTTGGGTAAAACTCTTTTACGCTTTAAAGTAAATCTCACATTGCCATTTATTTTTGCTTCAAATTTCCCAAAATCAAATCTTTGTTTTTTGGGTTTTGATTTACTTGTATTTAGCACCGTAAATGAATCAATTGGTTTTTTACCTTGCTTTAATCCATCTGGTTGAGTTTTCAAAAATTTTATTGTTGATTTATTTAGATCAACAATGGGATAGAACTTCCCTTGTTTCCATCCTACTTGACTTGGATTTTTACCATCTTCTATTTTTAATGATTTTATTTGAGAACTTGAAAGACGAGGAATTGTAATACCCTTTTTACCTATAGACTTGTCATTTTTTGTAAAATCATCTTTGGGTGTAGCTTTTGCCCCTCTGGTTTTAGTTTTTATTTTAGATTTTATTTTCTCTGCTTGTTTTACTGGTTGAGTTTTTTTAGCTGGTATACCGTCATCTAATTTAGTTACATCTTTTACTTTAGTTACATTAATAGTTTTAGTTTTATCTATAACTGCTTTACCTTGTTTTATTTTATTTATTGAATCACTTATATTAGTTGATTTAGAACCACTAGGGGATATAGTCTTTCTTGATCTTTTATTTATAGATTTTGATGAAAATGTTTTTGCAGACTTCCCATCTTTTATTTCATCAACATCTATATCTGGAGGAACAACAACTGGATTTTTTAATATACTTTTTATTTGTGCAACACTAAGAGTTTTGATATTAGATTTTGGTAATCTTCTAATTTGTAATTTTTGTACATCCACTCTCTTTTTAGTTGTGAGATCTTTAGTTTTACTTTTTGATTCAATAGATTCTGCTCTTTCTTGGCTTGAAGATGTTATTTTAGGTACTTTAAGTTTTTTAGATGGCTTATTTATAGTCTCAGCTAATTCATCAATCTGTTTTTTAGCATTTTTAGATATTTTAGATTGAACATCATCAATGTACTTTTTTACACTTTTGCCACCATATAATTTATTGATATCTTTTAGATCTTCCGTAGCAGAGATATATTGTTGTTTTTTTAATTGTTGAAGAAACAGTTTTTTCTCTACAGGATTCATTGGTATATTATCAACTATTTCTTTATAGTATTTATCACCCCAATCATCTCTTATTTTTCCAAATGGAATTTTACTATCTATAGTTGGACGAAATAAATAATCATAAACTTGATGCTCACCAGTTCTTTGTTTATTTATAAAGTTATTTATCCTTTTTTCGTCAAAAGATTTCCATTTACCTTTCTCTAAACCGTCTCTTAATTTTTTTCTAGCATTAGCATTTCTTCTAAAATATAAATCTAAATCTTGGCTAGGAGTTCTTTTTACTCTATCAATTACATTAGATATATACTTAGCAAACTCATTATCTGATTCAGAAAGTGCTTTATTAACATTTTTTAATGCTTGTTTAGTTTGGCTTTTACCCAATGATATGTTTAGATCTTTTAGAACTTTCTTGAATTGCTTATTAGTATATTTTTGAGGTGATTTGTCTGCTAATTGAAATAACTGTTTAGCAGTATATTCTTTAGCTAAATTATTGACCTCATTTTTTGACAATATCTTTTTATATTCATTGAAGATCTGATTTGATACTTTAGGTAGATTGTTTATTTCATTTTTTAATTCTGGACGCTTATTACCAAACTTAGATTTATAATCTTCAATCTTTTTTCCAATAGCTATTAGATTTTCTTTAGAGGTTTCAATTGATCTCGCTATTTTTTCTTGTGCTTTATCTAATTTAATTCTATTTGTAAGAGGTATAATCCCCTTATTAATATCAGCTATAAAGTAATCATCATAAGAGAACTTTTTTAATGCTCTATTTTTTGCAAAGTCTTTTTGCAGTTGTAAGATCTTCTTTTTTGCTGGTGTTGTTAAGTATTTAGGTAATAAACCAATTGTTCTTTTTAGAGGATCTCTTAATTCTCTCTCAATAGCAATATATGTTTTTTTACCACCTTTAACTTCAAATTGTTTTACATTAAAAATTTCTCCACTTGCTTTATCAAGAAATGTATGTTGCCCCACAACATTTTTCATTGCAATATTATCAATTTGTTTTGCACCACTTTTTCCAACTGTCTTTATAGTTTTTATTGCCCCTTTACCTACACCCTTTGCAATTCCTGTTACAAATAAAAGTGTTAATGCAGTATTAGTTGGATTCCACGCTTGTCTTAATCCCTCTGCACCTACTTTACGTAAAAAATTATTTGTAGCAGTTTCACCACCTTTATTAAGTATTCTTTTTTCCTCTAGTGATAACCTTTCATATGCCCTCAAATATGGATCATCAATTTTTACATATCGTCCTCTAGGATTTGCAAAATATCCACCACTATTTTCAATCTTTAAAGAATCTAATTTTCTTTGAACATCTTGAAAATCTTTAGTTGTTCTTAGATCTTCTTTCAATGTTTGAAGATATCCAGATTCACCTTTCATTCTTGCAAAAGAATCTTTTAACCCATCAATAATTTCTTTCCGTTCTTTTTTTGTATCGTAAAGAATTGTTCCAGCTGGAATATTATTTATTTCATTTGCTGGTACTCCGTACCAAAGTGCGTTCCAGATAGTTTGATCTTTCGGAGAAAAAGTATCATTCATTAAATTAATTGGTGAAATACTTGTGGTAAAAAATTTAAGTTTATTTTCTTCAAATTGATTTTGTTTATTTTTTCCAATTTGTATAAATGCTTCTACACCTTGTTTTGTAGGTTCAACTAAAAAAGTATCTAAAACAAATTGCGAACCTTTAGAAAATTTATCCCTTTCAACACTTTCTTGATTTATGTAATCATCAAAAATATCTTTTGCATTTCTTAATTGATCATTATTTGGATTATTACCTAATGATCCCAATGATAAAAATGCTAGTGTTTTATCATTTACCCAACTCTTTCTTTTATCATTGATAGAAAGATCCCTAGATTCAATTAATTCTCTATCTGGTGAAGATCCTTTTGAATATGTTGATTGTATTTCAGTTAATGATCTAGTATCTGGTGTAGTACCTTTAGCAAGATCAATCCATTTTCTATCTAATATAAGTTCTGAATCTGGTGAAAAATCCTTAGTGTTTGGATATTTAGGTTCAATTCTTTGAAATGTTCCCTTATCAATATCTCCTAGTGATTCAATAAATCTTTCAGCTTCTTTTTTATCTGGATTCTCTTTGAATAGTTCTTTATAAACATTCTTATCAGTTCTTTCACCTGTATCAGTTCCAACTTTAGAGAAATCTGGTGCTATATCTATTTTTGATATAGCTGGATTATCTCCTATATCTTCACCAGTTCTTGAAAAATCTGGTTGTATATCAAAGTCTGGTTTTTTAGTAGTGTTAGATCCAGTATCAGTTCCAGTAAATGCAAAAGATGGTGAATCTGGGATTTTAGGTAAATTAAAATTATATTGTGCAATATCTTTTTTAAGGTTTAGTTCATCTTCTTTTACTTTAGATAAACTTATATCAAACTCTGTTTTGAAAGTATCGTAAGATTTATTATACTCATCTACTGATTGATTATATTTATCTTGTAATGCAGTAAATTCTTCTATTTTTGAATCAATATTTTGTTGATATTCACCTTTTGCCATCCCATATTCCTCTGGTGTAAACCCAGAAACCCATTTATTTATTTCATCATATTTTTCATCTAGTTCTGCTTTATAAGAATTTATTGCTGGAACATTTAATGTTGCAAAATCTTTTAGATATTGTTCTTGTAATTGTAAGTTTCTGCCTTGATCATCAAGATTACTTTCTTGATCTTTTATTTTTGCTTCTAATCTTTCTTGATCAATAGGTTTTATAATAGGTTGTGAATCATCAATAGATTCATTGATGATTCTTTGTTCCTCAATTTCTTTACGCTTTTGTTCAACTTCTCGTCTAGATGGCACAAAAGATTCTCCAGAAGATCTCTCTGGATCATTATTTGGATCATATGGAATGTAATTATTTACCAATCTTTACACCTATCTTGTATTAGTTACATATATTTTGTCAGTTGCAATTGCTCGACCAATTTTATATGTTCCACTTGTGCCAATTGTTCCAGCATCTTGAACAAAATATTCTTGACCAATAGTTAAGCCAGATAATCCATCAATTACTGCACCTACTGAATAAACAGTTACCGTTGCACCTTGATTGTATGATTGATTTACATACCCAATCCATTCACTTATATTGTCTGGAATTACAAATGCTTGTGTAAATAATTTATATTTATCTGATGCTGATTGATCACCATAATGAAACCCACCAATTAAAACATTTTCGCTTTTATCTTTATAAATAAAATTAAAATTTTCTTTCGTATGGTTATAGTATTTTGTACCATCTGAATTTTGATACGTAAATTCTCTAAATGTTGAATTGTCTACACCTTTTGTTGTTGGATCAATTTCCCATTGCCAAACTGCCATACATCTTGATGCATACTCATCTATACAACCACCATTTTTTTGGTGTTTTGGTGTATACCAATAATGTATATGATCAGTTGTATCATAAAATGTTGCACCAAAATTAGTATTAGTCACTCTATCTTTACATTCAAAATTAGGTAAGCCACTACACCCATTACTACTATTTGGATCAATCCCCACTGCATACTGACTTGACCAGTAATCATGAATAGTAACCACACCAGTTGCATTAGAAGTATTTGCAGACACTATAATAAATGCCGTGCCATAAGTATCATAATTGTTATATGCACTTGCGTAATAACATGGAAAAATCCAAACATCTGCATCTTCATCATAAAATGCTTGTTCATTGTTATAACCAGCCACACACCCATATGGAGAATTAACACCAAAAGTTACACCATTTGTATTATCAGTATACGAACCACCAGTAGTAAATACAGTAGGTGCATTTGAACCGTAAGAGCCAAAATTCATTACATTATTAACACCTTCTTGTAAACTAAATTGTGTAATTTTCCAATTATAAGAATCGTAATGATTCATTGCCATCCAAGTTTGTGCAGTATGATCCCAAACTATTTCTGGATAATTTGCTTGATTATATTGTTTTAAATAACTTGTTGATGAAGTTCTTTTATAATTATTGTCTGGTGAACAAGATGCATTTGCTTGACCTAAATTAGAACAAGTAAAAGACTTATGGGATAAATAATAGCTTGCATTTGATGAAGAACCATGATATTGATTCCACCAAAAATACATTTTGTTATCTTGACCACTAGCAAAAGCCATATCATTAAAGATATTGATATCATAAGTTGATTGAGTGCCGGGGCAACTACCATTTGAATAACACGTGTTTTCATCATGAATTAATGCTTCTGTACCAACTATGATTGTACTGTTTGCAGAATCAATAGATACTGGAATACCCCAAACTTGCCCATCTTGTTGTTGTTGTCCAAAATATAAAAGAACATAATCATCAATACTTTCATCACTTTCTCTACCATATCTACGAACTATCATATTTTGATTTGTAGTTTGTGCAAGTGTTTGAGATGAAGCAACTTGATTAGGATAATTACCTGTATGATTTGACCATTCATTTGATACACACTCACGCCCCCATTTAGTTAAATTTGTTCCATCATGTTCAACTACATCAACATAAGTATGAGTATCACAAGTTGCATCATTATTTGAATCATAATCTCTATAAAAAATTACTTGTGCATCAATATTTGAATTATAAAATGAATTTAATTGTAAAACATTCGGTTTTGTTGTTTGAACCTGTGATTCACTTAATGAAAATGCACTTGTTCCATCCTGTAAAGTTGTTATGTTTGAAATTGATCCATCAGATTCAATACCTACAGTACCAGCTACAAGATTTTGGTTTGCAGTAGCTTGAAATGATCCACCACCACCAGACATATCTTGAAAGGTAAGAGAACCACCAGATATTTGAAGAATTTGCCCCTCTGAACCACTGCTTGAATCAAATGTTGTTTCATTTATATCAACATCAACAAAATTTAATCCTGTACCAGTTGTTTGTAAAAATTTACCACTTGTAATACCACTTATGTCAATTTTTGAATCATCATCAATATCTAATGCTGGTAAATCATCTGAAATAATCTCACCTTGTGCATTTGTTTTTATATATTGATCATTACCAAAACTCATTGAACTAGCAAGTAAAGTACCAGTAACATTTGGTAATTTTAGGACATGATCTTGTGTATTCTGATTATTTGTATCACCAGTAATTTCATGATAATGCGTTCCATTGGTATAAACCCTAATGTTATTAGAGAATGATTCAGAATCACCTACATTACATTCTTCTGCATTTAAACATCCCATACCATCACCACTTAATGAGACTGCAAAAAATAATGCCATGATGCTCATAAATAAACTAAATTTACCAATCAAGTGGTCAGATGGTAAATAATTTATAAATTTTGAATACATTTTCTAACTCCTTATAAAATTCAAAATATTGTTTCTAATAATTGGACATTGAAGAAAACTTAAGAGAAATCCAATTGATGCCCCTGTAATTGAAATTAATATAAAATTAATATCTATTCTTGTTTTCATTTACCCACGCCCAAATTCTTTAACCCCCATACTAATCAACAAAGTAATTATCCATAACATCCCAAACCAGTAAGGTAACAATCCAATAGAGATTCCTAACATAATTGGTAATCCAATGACAAAAGATGAAATTAATACAGATCTTGTGAAAATATATGCAATTGCCCCAAATGATAATCCAATGGGTATAAGCATTATTGAATAAACAAGATTTCCAGTTCCAGTATTAGCACCAAAATTAAAAAATTGACCAAAAATTGAATTTGGTTGTGTAGATGATTGACCACTAAAATTTAATGGGTTTATAGTCATCACAGATTCATCATCATATGGTGTAATGTCTGATTCTAATAATCCCTTTGGTTCTCCAAATACTGTTTCAATATTTGATTGTTCAGCATCTAATTCATATGCAATTGAATGATTTGTGTTAATTGTTGATTTAATATCATAACCAAATGGATTAATAACATCTGTTTCTGAGATATCCCAAGCGTTCATTGTAAATCTAGCAATATACTGATTTGATATAACTTGATTTATTAACCCAATATCATAAATCCAAAATTGCCCTACACCAGAACCAAATGAAATATCTTTTGAATTTGCACCAATGCCAATTTGAGTTCCAGTAACCCAATAATTAGTATCTAATGGTACATTTATTTGTTCTTGATCTATTTGACAATAATTGTATGGTGTACCAGCATTGTTATATTGTGCTAAAGTAATTCTATGGGTTTCTTTATCATCTATAATCAACCCAGAATAAACAGGTGGGTTAGTGCCAATAGTACACTTAAATCTGGATAGTGTAGCTTTATCAATTTCAATTTTCCATCCAGAACTATCTAAAGAATCATATTTTGATAAAACAATATCCTCATCATTTATTTTGTCAATATCTAATATTTTGTAATCAACATGAACTTGAAATTGTTTACCTGTAACAGTTACATCAGAACTAAAATCTAAATCATTATGATCAGTTATATATCCACTACTCCCAGAATCATAAAGATAAATTCCTTGATCTCTTTTTTGTTCATCATTGTTCATTAATATTGATAAGTTATTAACACCAGATTGCAATGGTGATGCAACTACCCATAAATAGTGATTTTGTACAGATGAATCTCTAATATCAGATCCTATAAATTCAACATTATTATCTAAAGCACCATAAACCCCTTTGAGATCCCATAATTTAGCATCATTAAAATTATTAGAATGAGAAGATCCAAAATAATCATCTATTTTTAATGCTTTATATGGATATGCCATCCTAACTGGATAATTAGTTAATGATTGAGTATTCTGATTATTTATTAAAATATTTGAAACATAACAATAATCCGTAGCTTGATCATCAGTATCAGCACTTAAACATGAAATATTAGTATCTAATCCAACAAATAGAGTTAAAGCATACAATAATAAGCCAAGTGAAAATATTTGAACCCTTTTACCGTATGTTAGTGGTGCAATTCCCTTTCCAGAAAATTGAAAGACGCTTAAAAGCGATTGTAAAGCCACTTTTTTTGAGCCATATTCATAATTTATGTATTTATCTAATATATTCATAGTTTTAAAAGAAATTCCCTATAACTTCCATACCCTTTAATGCAATGCTCATTATCAATGGAATTGTTCCAGCTAATAGCAATAATCTAATTGTTTCTGTAAATTGATTAACTTTGAAAAAATTATGATCTAATGTAGCCATCCCAATGAAATCACTTAATTTATCAGCTGATAATTTTGCAAATTGAAATGGTGTTTTTAGATCCCCCCAACTCATACCAGCACCATCTTTTGTTTCTGCATTGTTAAAAGTAACCATTTCTGTTACTGATCCCTCAGATGTATATGAAAGAAATTTACTTGCACCAGCATCAGATAATTCACTAGCATCAACTCCTAACATTCCAACTTGTGTTAAAAGCATCATAAAAAAATAAGGTACGTTGAATAAAATTAAGTGTTTTAAGCTAAACATTTATACTCCTAACCTACGTAATATAACACCAGTTGCAACGACAGATCCGAGAGCCAAAACAGATAAGATAATTGCAATATTACTTGGCACAACAAATATTGAAATCATATAAATTGAAATTCCAGAGAACATTGATAAAAAACCGTTAGCAGTTCTCATAAAGAAAAATCCAGCACCTACTAATCCAAAAAAGAAAAACATAAAATGCCAAAACCAATCACCAGAAATATTAAAGTTATATTTCATTACTCCATCAACTGATGATTTAAGTACTGATGTATTATATTCAGACTGTAAAGCTAATTCTGTTTCACCAGTTTGATATCCAGTAGGTGTACCAGTTGTAATTGCTTTTGATCCAACTTCATATTCATCTTGAAATAATAATTTTTCATTTCCAACTGCCATTTTTACATATTCATTTGATTCATAAGTTAAAAACCCATTATTAGAAACAAAATAATATTCTGGATGGTTCAATTCTTCATTAAGTAACATCAATTCACCTTTTACGTGGTTTATTAAGGGTTCTTTTGAATTGTTATCACTTGCATTGAAAGATCCTTTCCAGATAATAGATCTACAATCACCAGATGGATTTGTTAAGAAAATATCGTGATTAGGTTGTAAACATAATTCAGAATTTATATCACCATATTGAATAGGGTATAAACTTTGGTTTTTTACATAAATTTTATCTAGGGAATAAGAGATTCTATTTAATGGTTCATCAATAATTAATGTATCTTGACTATTAACCAATGATTTCCATTGTAATGATATTGGTGTTTTCCCAGTAAATTCATCTTTTGTAATTGTAAATTTATCTGCTTTAACTGGGGTTGATGTACAACTAGATTCAGTAATTAAACACCAGTTTAAAGTATTAGAGGGTTCATCCTCGTGTAAAACATATCTGACTATTAATAATAAATCTCCATCTGTATAAACATTTTCAAACCCAACTGCTTGTAAGATATTAAAGTTTGGTACAACTGTTATTGGATTTGGTTCATTTGGATCACTTGACCATGCAAATATTGGATTTGTTTGAATCACAAACAAACCAATAAAAACAAATAATCCAAATATTTTTTTCATTAATCGTATTCATCATCTTGAAATAAGCTAATCCCACATATAATTGTGTAAGAAAACATAATTGCTGGTAAAAACCACGCAATAGAGTTTAGAAGTGTATTGCCACCAGTTTGATTAATCATAGTAGCTAAATAAACGCTAAACATTGTTCCTAATAGTGTGAATAATACATTCAAGTTGATACCTTTCTTTTTTTGTTTAATATGTAGGCAATTTTTTATTAATTTGGCAATTGATTGAAAAATTACCTACATATTTATAATAGTAATTTCTTACTTAGAGTCTTTTTTTCCATCACCCCAGCTTGTTCTTATAACTAGGAATATTGCCCCAGCCACAAGTACAATAGGCAAAATGCCTAAAATTTGAAGTGTTGAAGAATCAAGACCTAATGCAGAAACTCCGTTAGTATCAACTTCTGTTAAAGTATTGACTGCCCCTAAGGTAATAGGCAAAAGCAGTAATGATAACAAAACTGAGATTGCACCTTGGATTGCGCCACGTAGTCCACCCATGATTTATTCTCCTTTAATTCGTAATTAAACGAACTCTAATAATTTGTTTTTAACTAATAGTTCGACCAATGGTTTTTTTAATCGCTTGTATATGAATACACACCAAAAACAACTGCACCAATTATTAAAAACACAACTGCTAATGGTGTCATTCTCAAAAGCATATTTGTTGTTCCATTAATACCGTCATTGTATTTCAAATACGTAGTATCAAAATGGTATAAAGTGTTGATTTGTGGTAACCCACTAATAGTTATTGATTGGGAATTATTTGATATTTCACCATTATCTGTGTAATTAATTGATGTACCTTGTTGAAGAATGGTAACACCCTCTAAGGTTGTGTTAACGTGTTGATGCGTCAAATCTATAACGCAATTATCTCCAGATCCATCACTTGTACAAACTCTGGTTTCAGCAAATGATTCTGACCTTGCACTATCTGTAGCTTGTTTTAATGGATTTAAAAAACTGGTCAGCATAATGATGACCATACCCAGAACCAATACTCCAGTTAGCGATTTACCAATCATAACTAACAAGATAAATGATTTCGTAACATTATGCAACTATCACGTTGGAAAACGTAAGATAATCTAGAATTTTATTACGTTTTTTTACAATATTAAGATATTTTTTCCAATATACTTATATTAAGTTAACCCTTTATTAAAATATACCCTAAGTAACAACGTGCAACATATCATACAACATTAGTCAAAATCATCTGAATGGGGATCAATATTATAAGAAACTCCCTGTCTTGTTCTTTTTGGGTTTCCTACTTTATCTTTTAACCATCTTCCAAGTTTATGATCTGTAACATTTATATTGTTCTCTTTAACTACACTTGCAATATCTGTAAAATACATTTCAGCATAACCCTGTTTTACTAAGTGATCTAAAATTTGATATACCTTATCTTTAACTTCTTGTTCTTGTGTTTGTCTAATAGTTTCTGAGGTAACATTAAATTGTGCATATGGATCTTGAACCACAAATGATTCATAATGTTTCCAATATCTACTAGCTTTATATAAACGTCCTTTTTTTTGAAACCCCTCTGGAATTTCATTTGATCCAGTATGAGTTGCAGTAAAATAAATTATGTCGTGTTCAGAAGCGTATTTACAATCAATTACCCAGTTAACTTGATATTGAACTCTAGCAGATATAGTCCTATAGTAATTTTGAGTATTAGCAATTATAACTATGTTACGTTTTCTAATCTGCATTAATAATTGTTGCATTATAAAATTCATGCTCGACATTGACCTTAAAGAATCAGAACCAAGTGTTTGAAATTCATCAAGAAATAAGATAGTGTCGTTTAGTTCTTGTGATAATTTCAATAAATCATTTAAATCTAGAGGATGACCAAATTTTAGTACATTATTCATTGAATATACTTTTGCCCCAAGTGATCTATGAGCATGATATGAAAAATATACTCCTAGTAAACTTTTACCAGAACCAGTCATCCACGATAACCATTCATCATAATGAATTGTGATCCTGTTCTTAATCCACCGTTTCCATTTGACATAACAACATCTTCTGTGTTTTTATCTTTAGCTATCGTGTTTATACCCCCCTTTCATTTTTCATGTTTTTATAGTTATATAAACTATAAGAATTTACATCACCCACAATTTGATTAATGTCTATATAATATGCAACCATTCCTTGTACTTCATCAATAGTTATAAATTTACTTTCTATTAATACATTTAATGCATCTGCTATTTTTCTATATTTATTTTCTTTCATCTTTATGATCCTGTACTTTCTAATAAAACTATAATTAAATATCCCATACCCAACATTCCACCAATTAAAAGTAATAATTTAATTGGTTCTTTATATCCTTTTTCTTTTACATTCAAAACTCTTTTACTTGCAGATTGTTCCAAAGTTCTTGCAACATCAATGCTTGATGGGTTATATTGTGATATTTGCTGGATATGAGGTTCAAAGGGTTTTGGTTTTGCCTCAGTATTATCTATAACTGGAATTATCTTTCCGTGTACATCCCATAAAAAAGATGGATCTAAATTTTTTTCAACATCTTCTTTTATTTGCCAAACCTCTACCCAATAAAAGTTTTTATCGTTTGCTTTATTTAAGTAATAGCATTTCATTAACTTTTTTCTACAACTATAAAACAATGATCCACCAGCTAGAAAAAGAGTTCCAAAAAACATAAACATTGTAAAGAAAATGAATTGTGGAACTAAGAATGTAAATAGTAAAAATATAAAAAAACCAATAAAGTTTATTCCAATTAAAATTAAAAACTCTTTATCAATTAATTTATAAAACTTTAAGTTATGTCCATTAGTTATATTAATTTCTTTAGTCGTCATCAACTTACTCCATAATTTGCTTCTAATACACTTTTTACATATGGAATTATTTTTGGGATAAGTAATAACCCAAATATAACTGCAAAACCAATTGTTGCTTTTACAAATAATAATGCAATTCTTTCATTTGGATCTTTTTTACCAGATTCAACATCAAATTGAGTTTTTATAAAACTAGCATTATCAAGTCTTTTTAGATCTCCAAAAGTTAATGGACGATCTGAAAGATAATTTTTATTTAGAGGATAAAGAGGTGTACCGTCTCCAACTCTAACTGTTATTAACATTTCTTTCTTAGGTTTCATAAATCCAAAAAACCTTGATCTAAAAAACATTCCAACTGCATGAGGATCAACTGAATACCCCTCATAATCATTTATCTTATAAACCCCAGAATCATATTTTGAATTTGTTAAATATGCAGTTCTATCTTCGAAAAATCTAAATAACTTCATAATGTTTTAACTACCAATGCAGTAAAAATAATTCCAAAAAAGAATCCAACTACAAAACTTGCAGTCATAAATCTAGTTAATAACAGTTTGTATTTTTCTTCACTTTGTTTTTGATTCACTATAAACCCCTTTCAATATTTTATAAATTGCAATTAAATATAATGTTTGTATCATCCTCTCCGTTTCTTTCTTCCACCAGTATTATTTGGACGGTCAATCTGTGGTTCTGCATAACCTATCATAGTATCTCTTAATTGTTTTCTACCAATACCCATATGAGAACTTCCAGAAGTCATCATAAATTCAATTACTTGCATTTCTGCATAGGAGTATTCATTAAGTTCAGCGTCTATACCCTTTTTTTTATTATCTTTATGTTTTTTTTGTAATTCTTCTCTTAATCTTGTAGTTCTACCTTTAGCAAGTATTAACGCAATGTCTCTGTGTTGTTCTTCTGTAAGAATTGATTTTGATTTTAATTCAGATATTGTTTCACTAGGATCTGTAAATGTTTTTGCAGTTTTATAGAATTGTTCACCAGATTGTGAATCCCATGCTAAACCAGAAAATGAATCTGGTGAAAATGCGTTTACTCCATCATTAACCATTGTAGTTCTCCTTTAAATAAACCTCATCTTTGATTCTGTCTAGTTCATCAAAGATAATTATGTTTTCTTGTTTTAGTCTTTCAAGTTCATCATTTATTTCATCAATAGATCTATTTGCTTTACCTAGTTCTTGTTTCATCTGATTTCACCTTTCTTAATTTGATTCATTATCCTCAATGATTTAAATGCGTCTCTGATTTCTTCCCTGTTTGGCAATAGCTTTATATAAACCATTGTAGATTTAATATCTTTATGCCCCATTAGGATCTGTAAAACATTGATACCGTTTATTCCTAATGCTTGTAACATTCTTTTTGCATAAGTATGGCGTAATTGATGAGTGCCAAAATATTCAATACCAGCTTTATCATAAACTTTCTTGTATAATTCCCATAATGTTTTTGGATGTCTCCTAATATATGGAGTATTAATATCTATAGATCTATCTGCATTTATAAATTTCAACAATGAGGATAATTCTTGATCTGGTATAGGAATATTTCTTTCCATATATGATTTACTAGATACAACTCTTATTTCTTCATTGTCTGGATCTAATAAAACATCCTTTGGACGTATTTTGATAACCTCTGAGATCCTCAAACCAGCATACAACTGTAATGACATTGATAGAAAAATATAATTACCTGTTAATGCTTTATCTCTGGATTGATATTCTTGTGCAGTCTTTAAGAGTTTTGGAATATCTGATTCTGGTAAGAGTTTTGGTAGATTTGTTACAGAATTTTCTTTTGTGTAATCTTTAGATGTTTTTATTACGTCAATCATATAAACATTCATCCTTTTTAGTGTTAATGAATGTTTATACAATTAATATACTACATTGACGTAATAAAATATAGTATTATTTCTTAACCTTTATTTTTGGTCTCATAAGCATCTTTAGTAGTTTTTATATCTGAATGTCCAGATAATTTATTAACCGTATGCTTTTTTTGTACAAATTCATTTAATGTAGATCCTTTGATTCTTCTATCATTGCCAAACCAATATGTATTCTCCTCAAAGATCTCAGGAAATCGTTTTATATTAGCATGAACTGTTACAGATGAAACATTCATGATTTCTCCAATTTCTCCTACACTATATATTTTTTCATCTTCAAATAATTTATTCATTTATTCTCTCTTTCTATTTATAATCTTCTATATTAATTCTGAACATTTTTAATCTAGCTGAATCAACATAATCCCATTTACCATAAGTTGCAATAACATATATGGTAAAAATATTTTGCAACATAAAGTTATGACCATATCTATTTGAATTGCTTTTTAATTCACAATCCATAACATTCATATAATATTCAGCTTTTACAATTTCATTTATAAATGCTATTGGTTTTTTAATTCCAAACTCTTTACGTAATTTTTTTGCAATCACTTTTTTTTCATCTGAATATCTATCTATCTTTATACTTTCTGTTTTGTGATAATCCATTATGATGACTTTCTTTGTAATTCTTCTTTTTTTCTTGTATATTCTTTTGAATCAAACTCATCTTCTAATTGTTCAAAAGTTTTACCACTATGCAAATAAATTTTTTCAAACTCTTTTACATCAACTGCCATTGTCATTGTTAGTGTTCTTAGCATACTCATTTTCTGATTTAGTTTATCAATGTATTCTGCATTATCTTCTGGATCATCTAATTGAATAAAGTTATAGTGAATATCACCCCAATCATCAGGATATTCTAATTGAAAAATTGTACCACCAGATGTATTACAAACCATTGTTTTTAAATCACCATCTGAATCATAACCAAATGATATTGGTTCTATCCAATCCCAATAACCACCAAGATGGGATAAATTTTTTCTTTCTTGTATTAAGTAATATTTCATTTTTTTCTCCTATCTCTTATTTTTTACAAGTTTATCGAAACTAGAATAGGTTATTTCTATTTGTATTGAATCCCATATCTTATTTTCAACCATCTCTAATAATTCTTGTTCTGGTGTCTTATCTCTGTTACCAAATAATGTATCAGTTCTATAACCAGCCAAAACTTCAACCATCATTCCAATCATTCCAGTTTTTAGTCTTGAGATAGGATAAACTCCTTGTTCTATTTGTAATATGCTAAAATTTTGTTTTAGAATATCGGCACAAACTATATGCAGATCATCACCATGTTCTGTAACTGCGTTTTCTTCCCATGTATATTCTTCATCTTCTGGTTCATTAAATTCAGTCTCATATCCGTTTATAAAAAGATAGTCTTTCCACATATCATCATTGTATTCAAATATTTCTAGTGCAGAATTTTCAACCTCAAAATATAAAATGTCAAAAATCTTTTCTGGATCTACAAAAACATTTTCAACAAAATGAGAATCAATAGGTGTCGTGATATTTATACTCCTAAGATCTTTTTCTAACAGATCAACTCTATTTCTTATAAACTCTTTTGCATTTCTTAATTTATCTGATGGATAATGTTTTGCCCATTCATGAACCATATAACCTGTAAGATCTTTTACTTGATCTTTAATCTCATCATTAAGGTACACTTTTATATCATTACCAGAATATTTTTTTATTATGTCTTTAGTCATTTTTTTCTCCTCGATCCAGACTTCTTACAGTCTGGATCTAACTTGTTTGTTTTATTTATTTCTTTTTGCAAGAATTTCATACATTCTATTTCTTTGAAACGGTGTTCCAAAATTCTCTGCTAGTAATCTGGCATTTTCAAGATGAAGATTTTTTGCTTCATTTTTTTCATATGTTTCAAGTAATTCTATACACCGTTTACTATCTAATTTATTTGGTTGTGCAAGTATTTGTTGAATCAAACCTTTCCACATATTTTCCATTCCTTGTTTGGTGTACTCTCCATCTATTTTGCCCCATAGTTTTTCTTCTAAATCTTCCATAGCCAAAACATAATGAAAATCATTCAATTTGTGTGGCATTAATTTAATAAACTTCCAATAATCTCGGCAAATTTCTTTTTGCTTCTCCCAATTTGTATTTCCTTTTTCCCAAAAACTTTCACAAACTTTTAAATTTGCCTTTAATAGATCTACTAATTTATCAACATCAGCTTGATTATATTTGTAATTATCTCTCCAACTTCCCATATTTTTTCCTTTCAATCACTTTATACTTATTATTGTATCATATTATTATTATAAATGCAAATCATATTATTTTCAATATATCATATTTTTATGGGGATATCGAATAATTCTAAGTTTTAGTTTTGTAAATTGTCCTTTGCTTTTTAGAATGATTCTATCAATCCTATCTGTTTGGAATTTATCTAGTATTTGATCCAATGATTGATAAATTATTACCATGATAGTATAATTTCATATAATCATAGTCTTTATATGAATGTTTTGATTATGATATGATTTTTGCTGGTGCTATAAGAAAATTAATACACCTTACCTCCTGTATTTTTTGTAAAAGTGAATAATAAGAAAATTTTATAGCACCAGTAATAAAAGGATAAAGCGTGATTGAAAGAAAGTTCATAGAAGATGGAATAGATTATATTCTTGATTCATTGTCTGATAATAAAATAAGTAAAAGTGATGTTTTACATAAATTCTTAAGAGACTTTGAATTTATTAGAGAAGAATCATCAAGTTTTGCTAAATCAAATATTGATCATTAAGAAAATTCCAATCCTTTCATAAATAAAGCTAGTTTGTATTTTTCCCCAAACTAGCTTTATTTATTTAAGCATCTAAAAAATTACCTGTATTGCACGGAATGAGAAGTATGCAATAAAACTTAGATGAAGAAAAAGAAATTGAAAAAAGAGCAGAACTAAAATTACCTGTACAATTTTAAAGGATCTCAATTTTCATCTCCTTATCTAGTTGATTAGATATAATACTTTCTATAGATCCTCTCAATCTTGTGTCTATCATCTCAGAAACAATATGATTATCACAAGTTAGCTTAAAGGTTTGATCTTGATAATTATAATCATGGGGTTTAGTTGAAGATAACCACCTTTCTGGTGATCTGTCCTCTGATAAAAGAACTGCTACTGCATTATTCCATATCTCTATTGCTTTTAACTGATTTTTTGGTTCTGGTAGTATTTTTGGATTATCAATTATTTCTGGTTCAATTATTTGTTCAAATTTTTTGTAATATGATATCTTGCAAAGTTCTGTTTTGTGCTTATCCATTATTGGTAATTTTTTGGGATTACCATGGAAGATACTTGACAAAACTTGATTGAAAAAATTATAATCTAAATGATCATGATTAAGTTTTAAGAAAGATAATTTAGAAGATTTAGGATTATTAATTTTCTTAATAAATAAATTATTAGAATAATCTTTAATCAAATCATGATAACTAAATGCCCTCTCTGTGTTCATATTTATCCTAGAGTTAATATTTAAGTAGTAATTAGTATTATCTTTAATTACATTAGGATTATTATATAAATAATCAAAAGTTTCTTTTTTATGAAATCCACAATCATTATTTCTTACTGTCTTGAATACTCCCTTATGTACATTTCCAGAACAATAAAATGTATGAATCCTCATCTCCTTTAATATTCTCTGCAATAAAGCTGGTAAAGATTTTGTTCTACCAGATAAATTTATAGATGTATTATTTGTAATCAATATTGCAGTATTGATCATTTCATATGATAATAAATTTTCATCCTCAATATCATTAGTTATTTTCCAAGAATATTTGTACCCAATTGAGTTCAAATATTGGATTAACGATCTTCTATTATCCATATAATGATGTATAATATAATTGTTCATTAGAATTAACCTTTCAATCACGCAAGTTAGTTTTTTTGACATTTAGAGATCTTCAATGCGTGTTGAAGATCTCTTTTTTTAATGTTTTATCCTTTATCCTCAGTAGGAAGTCCTAATGCTTCTAATCTATTAGAAACCTGTTCATCTTCAACTTCAAAGTCTGCTAGATTTCTTATTTCATTTATAAGATTACTATTCTCTAAAATTACTCTGATTAATTGATTCATTTGTATTCTATGAGCATCGTGTTCATCTATATCTGATTCAATTATTAAAGCATTACTTATTAATTCATAAAGAAATGCTAGATTGGGGTTAACTTCAAGTTCAGCCACAAAATCTCCCTCATCGTCAATATATTCTCCAATAACATAACTAGGTTTTTGAACTTTTTTAATATTTCCAATTTGATCGTATATTTTCATTTATTCATTCCTCTCTAATGCAGATAAAAACAATCTATCTGCTATCTCTTTTTGCTTTTTATTTAATTCAACATATTGGATATGTTCTTTTTCCAATTCATCATTATTCATTTTTGAAAGATCCCTTTGGTGTGCTTTTTCTAGATAATCATTTATCTCATCAATACTTTCAAATAAAACAAAATTTTCATCATTACTATATTTAGTCATTTCTGAATCTCCTATCTTCTGTCATAATTTTTCTTAAGTCAGAATAAATTGCACTCTGGCTTGTTTTCAAAGTTTTAGCAATTTGATCTACACTATAATCTTTATCTTTCATTTTTTTTGCTAAAATTCCCCTAACCTCTACAAATTTTCTTTCAACTGCAATATGAAATTTAATGGATGGTTTATATCCAATACTTTCTGGGGTTTCATATTTGTTCTGCATTTTTATACCTTTCAAGTTTTTTTAGTTTAGTTTCTAAGTTTTCTATCTCTAATGAAACGACTTTCTTAACTGCATTGACCAATCCAATAGATCTAAAAGTTTCTAAATAATCAACTCTAGAATAGAGGTGATCTAAGCGTAATTCGATTTCATCAGATTTCTGCAATCTGATCATTGAAAGATTCCTTTCATTAGAATTATTTTATGTAGTAATCATTGGTGCTAACTGGTGTTAACTCTCTGTCTTTCAAGAATGAATTAACATTAAAACCATAAATCAAATAAGATTTATTCTTTTTTCCAGATCCAATATTTATTGCTTTTAATTTTGTGTCTCCTAAACCCTCATTAATCCATGTACGAATTGTCTGAGATGAAACCCTTAATTCCTCTGCAAGTTCACTTACTTTAAAACTATGGCTATCTGGCACATATTTATCTGCAATTTGCATTTATACCTCTCTTTCTTCACGCAAGTTAGTTTATAAACACTCTAATAGGAATATTTGTTGCCAACTAAGAAACAATATATGTAAAAAAGTTTTATATATTCCAATTAGAGTGATATATTTACCATAGCACAATATAAAACAAGGTGTCAATAACAATCTAGTTGGAATAGTTCAACCATATAGGAATTATAAAATATTTGAGATTTCAAATAATGTTGGAATTAGTATAACATAACAATAATAGTTGAAAGGTTATTGGCAATTGAATAATAGAAGATATAGCAAAGAATCAGATCTCTTAAGGTTACGATTAGAAACAGGTGAGAGATTTAAACAATTTAGAATAAAAGTTGATAAAACTCAAAATGAAGTTGCAACTAACTTGGGTAAATCAAATTCATGGTTATCCTCAGTTGAAAATGGTGAACATAACTTATTAATTCCAGATTTATTATTATTGTGTGAATATTATGGAGTTTCACCATCTTATTTCTTAGATCAAGAATCAAATGTATTTGGCTCAAATTCTATTGGAAATTTAGATCCTACTGAACTTACACAATTATTTTTTAATAAAATGAACTCAATTTTACCAGTTCAAATTCCAATATATATGCAATCAGAATATATTTATGGTGAAGATATAAAACCTTTTGATTATGTTTTTTGGTCAAGACAACGTGTTGCAACGAGAGAGGTTATAGGAGTTCAAGCACAAACGAATAACATGGTGCAAAATCCGTATCAATCTATATTTGCAAATGATAGAGTTGTTTTTCAAATAAACACCCCAATGAGAGTTGGAGTGGGTGCTATATGGTCATTTCAACGTAAAGGATTTGAAAATACAAATGGATTATCAATTGTTGAAATAAAGAGGAAAAAAAACGAATGGTTTTATTATAATTCTGGATGTCCAGATGATATGCCATTGCAAGAATCTCAATATATAGGAATGGCAATTCATAAAAATTCTACAACTGGATTTGAAAATATAAATCCTTTGTGGCAAGGTTTTGAACCTAAAGATCATACCTTAAAACTAGATAGTGAAATTAAAGCAAAAATAACCAATGAAGATGACTGGATTAAAGAAAACTTAAGAATCTTTAAATAAGAGGTAAAGAATATGAAAGTCAAAAATGGATTGATTTTTAAGCAAAAAAGAAAATATAAATCTGGGAAAACCTATTACATATATAAAGCAGTTACTAAACCAGATCTAAATGGTAAAAAAAAGAGATCAAATTTTATTAGTCAAAAAAAAGCACTCGACTGGTTAGAATCACAATTAATTGATTCAAAAGATGGTTTAGATTTTGAATCATCATCTAAAACCTTAAGATATTTTATTGAAGAATATATGAAATCTGCAAAGTTTGTAAATTTACGTCAAAGAACTAAAGAAGATAAAAAACGTAACTATAATCAAATATTAAAATATTTTAGACAAGATCTAGGAGTACAAAATATTAAGATTAGTGAACTAAGATACCCAATATTACAAAGACTTATGGACTTATTAGCAGTCAAATTTTCTCCTAGAACTGTAAGAGATTATAGAGATAATATATTTCAAATAATGAAATTTGCTCAAAGATATGGTGCAGTTAGAGATATTCCGTATCTAGATCTACCTAAAAATAGAAAAACTAACAAAGACAGAATTAAAGATTATGATATGAAAATATTTTTAGAATCTTTAAATCATAGACTTGCACCAGCAATATGGTTATTAGCATATACAGGTATGAGAACTGGTGAAGTGATTGCATTAAGATGGCAAGATGTAAATTTATCTGATGGCACAGTTGATGTAAATGGTTCAATTTCTAAAATATCAGAAAATAATAAATTTGGTAGATCTTCAACTAAAACTGGACAGAATAGAATTATAAAAATATTTAATAAAAAAGCAATTGAATTATTAAAAAATCATTTTGATGACCAGTCATTAGAACTTAGGAAATTGGGTATTTTACAAAAAGAAGATACATTTATTTTTACAAAACTAAATGGAAAGTTTTATCATGATGGAACTTTAATAAGAGAAACTATACATAAAACTTGTGATCGAATCAAAATAAATAGATTTACTAATCATACACTAAGACACAATTTTGCATCTCACTTAGCAGAACAAGGTGTATCACCTCAGTATGTACAATACATACTTGGACACTCTAGCATCAAAACAACTTATGAAATATATGTTCATACAGAAATGCAGAAGATATCTAAGGGTATTAAAGAAATACGCATTACATAAGCTATATTGCGTTTTTAGAGGTTTTGATATAATAAATGGTAGTTATCCTCTGGTAAACTAAAACACACGTTTTACAACGTCCTTTTGAACTGGTTGGGTAACAAGTTGGGAAAATTGGGTAACAAATTGGGTACTTGTTTTATAGTAAATATATCACTCTAATTGAAATATATAACCCTGTTTTGAACTCAAAATACATATGCCCCGTTAGAGTAGTGGCTTAACTCGTCTGCCTTTCACCCATTGGGTTCTAAACTCAAAAAGTATCAATTGGGTAACAAATTGGGTACTTTGTTTATATTATTCTAAGTAAATAACTGTCCACCGTTTAAGTGAAATAATATTGCAACAATAATTATTATCAATGATATATATTTAGGTGCATTATTTTCTGTATCGTATCTCATCTTTTAATTCTCAGTTTTACAGATCCAAAACCTTTTTTCTTTGATTTAGGTTCTTTCATTGCATTAATCTTGCTTTTAGATTTTCCAGATCCTACAAAATTCATCTTATTACCTGACTTTGATTTATGAAGATCTTTTATCCTCAATGCTTTTATTTCACCACTTTTTAATCTTTTGATTTCAAATACTTTATCTATTTTTCCATCATTATATTCAACTAATTTTCCAGAACTTGCAGATCTTGGAACTGCTAAATCTATTTCATCTTTTGTTGTTTGGTCTCCATCTTTATTATGGATATGAGTTCTTACTGGGTTTATTCCATTTCCAGTTTCTTCATATTTCCAATAATTATCAATAGCTTCTGATTTTTTATCATTCTTTTTTAGAGTTGAAATCAAGGATGATGGGTACATTTTTTCAGTTTCCTTGATTGTTTGTTTACCTTTTCGATTAGTGGTAATACTTTCTGCAACTCGTTTTATATCTTTTGCAGTAAAATTCATTTTCTTAAGTTTTTTCTTAGTTTCACTTTTTGAAATA
>MDTB01062273.1_pt1 | contig 25364 bp, 23 predicted proteins | sample 811161 | NCBI WGS metagenome assembly MDTB01 (sample SAMN05326650, study PRJNA326480) | marine metagenome | isolation source: seawater | place: Mediterranean Sea | collected 2009
AAAAAAGCTAAAAATTATCAAAAGATAAACTAAATCTACTGAATTACCTAAAAGCTTTTTCCTGTGAATAAATAAAGTATAAAATCCTGTCAAAATTAAACAAAAAAGTACTCCTAATTCTCCTATCCTGTAATTAAATAAATACATTCCCATAAACGATCTAACAAACAAAAAGATACATGTAAAAAAAACTAAAATAAGATAGCTTAGAATTTTTGAGTTAATAAATTTATTTTTCATTAAACATATGTAATTATATAAAGCAAAAAGTTTTTCAGATTAAATTTTATTTAATACTCAAATCATCTATTTAAAAACTTTTTAAGAAAATTTTTTAATATTCTAAAATATTTTTTTCTTTTTTGATTTATTAAGAATATAGTTCCTTTAAGACGAATTCTATGTGGATTTATTCTTCTTTTACTTATTAAATATTCAAATAAATTTACATACTCTTTGGACATTTTCTCAGCATTTAAAAAATATGAATCCATTTTCCCAACATAAAGATCATAATCTTCGATCATTTGTTCAAGTTTTAACTCAAAATCGTTTGTAAAACTTACACCAAATTCCTCACAGTACTCAGTCGTTCCTCCGCTATCTAAAAATATAATTGGTAAGCCACATTGAGCAGCTTCTATATGATGATTTCCAGATGGTTCATTTATTGTACCTGTTACATATATATGATGATCTTTAAGGATTCTTGACAATTCATTGCCTTCTTTAGGAGGTATGATTTTTGTATTAGGTAAATTAAAATCTTTTGACACGTTTCCAACATAGGTAAATTCAATCCTATTTTTCCACTTTTCTGTACTTATAAGATCATCAAGTAATTTATACACTGCATAACCTTTGTTTAAATTTGCACTCCAATGGTGTGTAATTATTTTTAATTTTGATTCTTTATTCCAAATCGATGAATTATTTTTATTAAATATATCTTTGTCTGAACCTGACAATATGACAGAAGTTTTATTTTTGCTCATTCCAATATTTAAATATATTTTTCTTAACCATTCACTAACAAAAACTACTTCATCAGCAATTTGACTTGCTTTAAGATAAAAATCGTTAAGTCCCTTTGTTTGTTTTCTCTCATCACATTCATTGATTCTATGAACAACAACAGCATTGGGGTTTACATTATTTTTATAAGACTCAATATCAATATGATCATAGGCTGATGAAGATGAACTCTTGCCTCTTGGATCAGTCAGTAGTATGAGATCAATATCGTCATCAATTAAATCATAAGAAACAATATGTCCCTTTTTAATTAAGTATTTTGATAAATTAATTATAAATAAGTTTCCACCCCCCCAAGGTCCCTCAACTATATGTGATCCGATGCTAATTTTCATTATTGACTGACTCAAATAAAGATATAAAATTCTTGAATCCTTCTGGAATTGTTACTTCTTTTGATCTGTTGTATGCAAACTCGACAGATGGTTCAGCATCGTAAAAATTATCCATATTAAAAATTGACTTTTCAGCAAGAAAGTCCTGAGCTATCCCAACGTTTGTTGAAATTATAGGTGTTTTTGTAATTCCGCACTCAACAATAGCTTGTGGCCCTCCTTCAACTCTTGATGAAACTATATACAAATCCAACAAGTTGTATAATTCATTAAGTTGAGAAATATTGACCATTTCAAAATAAGTAAAATTAATATTTTCCTTTTCAAGTTCATTGATCATATAATTTCTTCTTTTACCAGTTAATATAACCCGTAAATTTTCTCTTTTCTTATTTAAATGTTTAGCAATAGTAATAAATTGATCTGGACCTTTGATTAGTTTAGGTAATTCTGGATCCGATCCTTCAGAATCTCTCTGGAAACTTCCTACTAAATACTCACTGTCGGAAAATTTATATTTATTTCTTAGAGATTTTTTATCACTGATTTCAAACCAATTATCTTGATTTACCCAAAAAGGAATATAAGAAATTTTTTTATTCGTTAATTTTCTTAATTGTGAAGTCGTTTTTTTAGAAATTACATGATATTCAGATACATATTTATCTCTATCTTTAAATTCTTTAATATCAACGTCGTTAAATTTGTTTTCATCTATGTGATAAATCGAACAAACTACTTTTCTTTTTTTTAAAAATCTTGTGGGTATTTTTTTCCATGTCCATGGTGAAATTATCCAGATAATATCTGCTTGTCTTATACTTTTTGTTGTAATCAATTTATTATGATCAAGCCATTCCTTTTTTAATCTATCAACTATCCAGGACTCATTTAATTTGTTAATGTAAATTTTCATTTGTCTTTATAAATAAAGAATAACAATACTTAACTATAATTTTTATAATATTTTTTTTTAAAAATGAATTGTAAAATACTTTAAGATATGAAGAAAGTTCTAATAACTGGAATTACTGGCCAAGATGGTATTTTCCTAACTAATACAATTATCAATAATCAAGAAGATTATTACATTCATGGTATTTCTAGAAACAAAAATTCTAAGACTTTTTTTGAAAAATTAAAATCACTTGGTTTAAATGATTTTTCCAGAATAAAAATAGATGAAGTTAATTTATTAAATGAAGCAGATGTCAATGAATACCTGCAGTATGTAAGTCCTAGTTTCATATATAACCTTGCAGGCCCTAGTTCAGTTTACAAATCTTTTCAAAATCCTGATGAAGTATCTCTACAGATAAATGGAATTTTTGACAACTTAATTAATTCTATGATTAAAAACAATAATTTTCCTAATTTTTTCCAAGCTTCTAGTTCCGAGATGTTTGGAGATAATGGAAAAGAATATCAAGATGAGACCGGAATTTTTTTACCAAATTCTCCGTACGCAGCTTCAAAATTACAGGTACACAAAAAGATACAAAAGTTAAGACAAAAATATGATTTTAAATTGGTATCCGGAATTATGTTTAATCACGAATCTGAGTTGAGGACTAAGGAATATTTAATAATGAAAATAATCAATTATGCAAAAAATCTACCAACAGTTAAAAATAGTTTAACTCTCGGAAGTTTGGACTATGTAAGAGATTGGAGTTTTGCAGGAGATATAGCTAATTGTATGTATTCTTTAAATGAAAATAATATAAACGAAGATTTTGTTATTGGTTCAGGACAAGGAAAAAAAATATTGGATATTCTTGAGATTATTTTTAGTGAAGTTAATAAAGAATGGGAAGAATTTGTCGAAATTGATTCATCCTTGCTAAGAATTGGCGATCCTAAAGTACTTGTAGCTAACCCAAAAAAATTATTTACTTCTTTAAATTGGAAACCAGAATTAAATTTTGAATCTTTAATATTAAGATGTTTTAAATTATCGAACTAGCTTCTTCTAACCAACTTTGCATAGTAGTTTTGTTCTTTTTTCATATTTGATGAAATATTATTTTCAGTATTCAAATAATAAAGAAATTTATTAATTGATTTTATTTTGTATCCTTTATCAATCAAATCTTTGAACAATTTATAGTCTTGGGCATAATAAAAATTTTCATCATAATTACCAACATCTTGCAATACTTTTTTCTTTATTAATAGGGTTCCATGAATGAATGGATTTTTATATCTTATGGCTAATTTAATTGGTAAAAAGTGTGACAATCCAGGTCTGACTTTCCCTGTGCTTATAACTTTTGATCTTGAGGTGCATCCATCTAAATTATAACTTTTTAAAAACTCAACTTGTGTTGAAAATCTATCGTTTACACTGTAATCGTCAGCATCTTGTCTGGCGATAAGTTCTCCTTTTGCATTATTTACGAGTATATTTAGTGACTTTGTTAATCCTAGGTTCTTATTATTTTCATAAATTTTTATTCTTGCATCTGTGTCCTTATAATTTTTCAAAATTTCTTTTGTAGAGTCAGTAGAAGAATCATTCATAATCAAAAACTCAAAATTTTTGTAATCTTGATTTAATATACTTTCGATTGATCTTTTTAAAGTTTTAGAATTGTTAAACACAGACATTATTATGGAAATTTTCATATCAATCTTCTCTTTGTTTATTTTTTATAGCCATATTAAATTCGTTAAAAACGCTTTCTTTATTTAATTTTTCTTTGATATGTCCATAAGCTTTTTCACCTTCCTTTTTTAGAAGATTATTATCATTCAATAAATTAATTTTTTTCTTTAAATCTGAATAATTGTATTGTTCAAAAGACAATTTATAATCACTAGGAAAAAAATCATTCATTCCACCAAAAGATGGGTATATAGATGGAACTCCTAGACTTGAGGCTTCACAAAGTAATCTAGGTTGTCCTTCATACATTTTTGTCGCAGTTACAACTGCCCTTGCATTTTTTATCTGATTAATGGTCTCTTGGTTACTTAGCTCTCCCGTGAATTCAATATTTTTATCTATGTAATTTTTTATTAGCTGCTTTTCAATATCACCTGTACCAATAATTTTTAAGACTAAGTCTTTGTTTTTTGATTCTTTCCATGAAGTTAATAATTCATTAACACCTTTTGAATTCGTCAGTCTTCCTGCATAAACTACGTACTCACTGTTTTCTTTATATTCAGTTAAGTTTTTTTCATAAAAGGTCATAGGATTAAAAGATATAAAAACTTTCTCTTCAGAAACACCTAAGTTTTTTAGGTATTCTTTATGAAACTCATTCATTACAAGAATTTTTAAAGAATGATTTTTTAGAATATTAAAATATTTTTTTCCATACTGTATGACAAAAAAAGACTTTATAAATGACTCTTGATAATATTTGTTAAATATTCCTAACTGTTTTTTTGTTAAGCCACACTTAGGACAAAAGATTGAATCATCTAAGTGATTTTTTGTAACAAAAGACCTTGTACAATCGTATCTAAAGTTATGTAATTTAAGCAGTGTTACTATTTTATTTTTTTCTAATATATCAAAAATTCCTAAATTTGCTTTGAACCAAGTGTTGTGAATATAAACAAAATCAGGTTTAAAGCTTTCAATAGCAAGATTTAATTCCAAATTTGATGATTTATTTGAATTTGTAAAAAATGCTTTAGTATCATTGAACGATATTTTTTTTGAATTATCAAATTCTAAATAATCTACAGCAAAATAATTTCTCAAAAAATTTAGTTCATCAACAATGTTTGAGTCTTCACCTCCAAAAGTTTTGTACTTATTGTTTATAACTAATATTTTTTTCATTTATTTTATTTTTGGTCAACACAACTAATTTTATAGGGTTAATTAGCATAAAAATTAGATAAGATTAATAATATGAATATTTTAGTTACAGGTTGTTTTGGTTTTATAGGGTACAACTTCTTAAATTATATTAAAAATTATTTTCCTAATGATTTCAATCTAATCGGGGTAGATTCTTTAATTTCAAATACTTCAAAATTGAATCAAATTGAATTTAATAAATTTGAAAATTTTGATTTTTATCAATTAGATATTAACGATATAGATACATTAAAAAAGAAAGATTTTGACCTGATAATCAACTTCGCTGCAGAATCTCATGTCGATAACTCGATATCAGACCCAAATAAATTTATAAAAAGTAATGTAATGGGTACAAATGAGTTATTAAAATTTGCTTTTAAAAATGAAATTCAAAATTTTATTCATATCTCAACAGATGAAGTCTATGGAAGTAACAAAAGTGGTTTTTCTTTAGAAAGCGACAACTTAGATCCTTCTTCACCATACTCAGCATCAAAGGCATCTGCAGAGATGATATGTAAAGCATATATCAAAACATATGATATGAAAATAAAAATATGCAGACCGGCAAACAATTATGGTAACTATCAACAACCTGAAAAATTGATACCTTATACAATAGCAAATTTATTGTCAGGTAAAAATATTGAACTTTATGGAGATGGAAAGAATATACGACACTGGCTTCATGTTGAAGATACTTGTTTAGCGATCCTAACTGTCATGAATGAAGGAAAAGATAATTCAATTTACAATATTGGCTCAGGAGAATATTTTAATAATCTTGATATTGCAAATAAAATATTAGGAGCTCTTGAACTAGATTCAAATAGAATTACTTTTGTTGAAGATAGGCCAGGTCATGATTTTAGATATGCAGTAAACTTTGAAAATTTAAAAGATATAGGATTTAAACCTCAAAAGAGTGTAGATAATGAAATATTAAATATCGTTGAGTGGTACAAAGCAAACAAATCTTGGTGGGAAGAAGATTATTTAAAAGTTCTTGAAAATCGGTTAAAGAGAACACAGTTAAATTAATGTTTACTTTTATATATTGTTTTGATGAAAATTATAATATTCAAGGTTTTGTCTCAATAATGAGTCTGCTCGAAAAAGTTAATGAAAAAATAAATGTTGTCATCGTTCATAACAAAAAAGAAAAATTTTCGAAATATGAGAGTCTAATTAAAAAACATGAAAACCTCGAAAATTTAGAAATTAAGTCTATAGAAACTAAAGATATTGATTTTCCAAATGTTGATAACAATCATGTTTCTGAAGCAACGTATTACAGAATTTATCTTGATAAAATAAAATTTGATAATCAATTTAACAACTGTATTTACTTAGACGCTGATATAATTTGCCTAAATAACCCTATAGGTTATTTTCAAAAGATTTTTGCTCAATTAAAGAATGAAGATAAACCATTAGCTGCAAGAACAGACTACCTAAAATTTAAAAATGAGGAACACGATGATGATGTTTTTATAAGAAATAAATTATCTTCTATTAATTATTTCAATGCAGGAGTTCTCTTATTTGATTATCAAAATTGGATTAAAAATGGTTTTTTTAGTGAGCTTCGAGAGATACAAAAAAATTATGATGGAACACTTAAGTTTTGGGATCAAGATTTATTGAATATTTTAATTGACGGTAACTATGTTGAAATGAATCACTTTTCAAATTATCACTTAGCAGCTGATTGGAATTTTCCACCTCACATTACAAAATCACATGCTTTATTTCTTCATTACCAAGGAAAGCCTAAACCTTGGCATATATCTTTTTTAAATGATTCAAGTACACAATTCTTTCAAAAAAACTATAGAAAATTTACAGAAAAAAAAGTTTATGTAACAAAAAGTACATTCTCCAGAGATTTAAAAGGATTTGCTAAATTAATAATTGGTTTGCAAATTTTTAAATGTGAATACCCATTTTCAACCTTAAAAGAAAGTTTAAAAGTTTTATTTACTTCTTCAGAGATTAGCTAATCAGCCTATATTTTGTTTTTATATAAAACCTTTTTACAATATTTATAAACATTTTTATTAAATTCATTTTTGGCTTATAAGGGACATCAAAATAAATCTCTTTAAATCTTTTATCAAATCGTGATTTCAACTTTATGTTAAATAATATATTTTGAATTTGTTGCAATTGAACACTATCTATCTGAATACTAAATTTTTCTATAAGTCTTAATAGTGCAAAAAAATTACAATATGACAATAAAGATATTTTTACATTTAATGTCATAGAATCTTTACCAGCCCAAGAATTTGCTAGTGATCTATTTGTCACATAAGTTCCAGTTTTGTCAAAACTGCCATAGTAGTTTATGAGAAAGTCAAAGCCAAAAAGCTGTCTAGTACATTCAATATGTTTTAGTGCAAAATAGAAACTCTCTTTTAATTTCTCCGAAAGCATAATCGATGCTGTGGGAGTGGCAGGCAATATACTACCTAAATTTAGGTAACCATTTACAACATTTGTTGTAGGAATTACTCCTGTCTCAAAAGAATAATAATCATTAATTATTTTGATTTCACCATTGGTCTCCTTATGAACATTTATATTAGAGATTGCACAACTAGTATTTTCTTTTTGCATTTGATCAATAAGGAATGATATATAATCTGTGTCTAACCAGTCATCATCGCATAGGAATTTTGAATATTTAGTATTAACTTCTTCTAATCCGATGATCCAATTATCTATTGGAAAAAAACTTTCCTCATTTTTAATATACTTTATTTCTCTATTGTCTAGTTCTAAAATTTGTTCTTGAATTTGTAAAACTTGGTTATTCGTTTGAAGATTTGATGAGCTATCTACAACAACACACACAATTTTTTCATTGTAATTTTGCTCAATGACCGATTTGATTGCTCTAGTTACTAAATCTGGTCTGTTAAATGTAGGTATAACAATTGTTACTTCGTTACTCATAAAAGCCAATTCTACAATTTAAATGCATATATAACCATCCTTTTAACCATATGTAATTTATAATTTAAAATAATGCTGCAAGTAGAAACTATAGATAAAAAAAAATCAAACTTTAATAGGTTGAAAGTTGAAGTTGCTGAAATTTTTCCCAAACTTAATGATTACGAATTAGAAAAAATAGTTGAGAGAAATATCTGTACCAATGTTTTTTCAGAAAAAAAAGATATTGAAGATTGGTTTAAAAAAATAATTGAAAGTTCTAATGTGTCTGTAGAAGAAATCAATGTTAATGATTGTGACTCTTGGAATGTCGATAAAAATGGAAATATCTCCCACGATTCTGGCGGATTCTTTAAAATTATTGGACTAAGGACAAAAAATTCTACTACAAGAGAAGTTGGAAATCAGGGCTGGGATCAGCCAATAGTGTCTGAAATAAATAATGATGGTGGGATTTTGGGTTTAGTAAGAAGTTATATTGAAGGGCTTCCACATTATCTTGTAGAAGCAAAATTTGAACCTGGGAATTATGGGTTTGTTCAATTAAGTCCTACTCTTCAAGCAACGTTTTCAAATATAAACAAGGCACATGGCGGTAGATTGCCAAATTACTATGAGTTTTTTAAAGATTATGAAACAAGTCAAGAAGATTACCTATTTAATCAGTGGTTAAATGAAGATGGTGGAAGACTTAATAAAAAGCGAAACAGAGGTCTCGTAAAAAATGTTGCTTATGAAGATATCCAACTTGAAAATCAAAATTTTGCTTGGCTAAGCTTCCATCAAATAAATCAATTTATTAATCAAGGAAATTATGTCAATCCACATTTAGCTAGATTGATATATTTAATATCTTGTTAAAAAATTTGTCAAAAGTTTTTTGAATATACTCTAAATCTTCATTTGTAATATTCGTATGAATTGGAAGCCTAACTATTCTTTTTGAAAGTTTTTCTGTAACTTCAAGCGTTGAATCTAATTGAAGATTTTTACCTTTTTTAGAATTATGAAGCGGAACATACCCAATATAACAATTTACTCCTTCGTTTTTGGTAAACTCCAAAAACTTTTTAGTTATTGTATTGTTGTTAAACATTACAACAAAAGCGTGATAGTTAGTTGACGAAAGTTCGGTTGCTTTTTGTATAGATAGAATATTTTCTAATTCTTTTTTTGAAAAATATGATGAATAAAAATTATGAATTTTTTTTCTTTTTTTAACTATTTCATCATAATCTTCTAGCTGGGCATATATTATGGCATTTAAAATATCTGGAATCTGAAAACTTGATCCAATCTCTACCCATTCATATTTACTTTTTATCCCGGAAACCACTTTAGATCTATCAGTTCCTCGTTCATATATAAATTTTGCTTTTTCAATATATTTTTTATCATTTACTATAAGGAGTCCTGCATAGCCTCCTTGAATGTTTTTTGTATGATGAAATGATATTGCAGATAAACTACCAAAAAGTCCAACCTGTTTCTTATTCCAGGTGGTGCCAATGCCTTGAGCTGCATCTTCAATTAATATTCCACTTTGTTTGAATTCTTCATAACCAGACATATCAACTGAATGTCCCCCATAGTGGACTGGTACAAGAATATTTTTTCTAGCAGTGTTCATTGCCTCTTTTAAATTAATCATTAAACTATCAGAATTTATATCTAAAAATTCTATTTTATGATTTGCCCTTAAAAATGCATTTGCTGTAGATGAAAATGTATAGGATGGTAGATATACTTTTTGGTTATTATTTTCCTTAGATAACATTGCTGCCATTTCTAAAGCACCTGTTGCACTGTGCGTAACAAAAGTATCATTAAATCCAAATTTTGTTTTTAATAACTCTTTGCATTTATTTTCAAAATAATTTCCAGAATAATAATTTGATTTAAGTGATTGATTTATATATTTTTTTACTTTATTAGATTTATAAGGTTCCTGAAATAAAATATTTTTTTTCATACATTTAATATTGATATTAAGTTTTCTGAATATTCAGAACCTTTAATTGAGTTAATGTAATTATTAAGAGAATTTTCATCGATCCAGTTATTTCGGAATGCTATTTCATGTGGTGAACAAACTAACAATCCCTGCCTCTCTTGTATAGTTCTAACAAATGATGAACTATTATAAAATGAATCGGTTGTTCCCATGTCAAACCAAGCCGTACCTCTCCCAATTTCATGATGTGTAACATTATCTAATTGATAATTTTTAATAATATCTATTATTTCAAATTCCTCTCGTCCAGAAATTTTTGTTTTTTTGAAAAGTTCTTCAAACTTATCATCAAAAATATACAAGCCGATGACAGCATTGTTAGATATAAATTTTTTTGGCTTTTCGACAAGAGATAAAATTTCTTTTTTGTCATTAGACAACTCAGCAATTCCAAATCTTTCTGGATCTTTGACATGTTGTGTAAATATAGTTGCTTGAGTGTTTTCGTTAAAATAACTATATAGATTTGAATAAAAATTTTGTCCAAAGATGAAGTTATCCCCTAGTGCGCAAATAAATTTCTCATAATTTGAAACATTTAAAGCAGATGAAATTCCATGGGGAATGCCAAGTGGCGAATCCTGAACAGCATAAGTTATTTGAATTCCAAATTCCTCACCATCTTTTAGTAATGATTTAAAACTTTGTAAATCTTTTTTGTCGCAAACAATTGTGATATCTTTAATCTCAGCCAGTAACAGTATTGAAAGGGAGTAGTAAATCATTGGCTTATCATAAATAGGGATAAGATGTTTGTTTATGTAGCTAGTTGTTGGTAGTAGTCTTGTACCATAACCCCCACAAAGTAATATTCCGCCAGTTTTCATATTTCTTTATAATAATATTTACTTTTCTTGAAAGATACATTGAATATTTTTTTATTCTTTAAAATGAAATAATATTGAAAATATTAATCTCAGGCTATGGAAGTCACGCTAAAAGAAGAATTATACCTGCATTGCTTAAAAGTAAAAAGGTAAAAGATATTCACATTATTTCAAGGAATAGAGATAATGAAAAAGATAATCTAAATATTAAATTTGTAGATTTAGACCTCAAAGACAATAAGCAAACAAATTATGATTATGTAATCATTTCATCACCGCCTTATGCACACAAAGATAACCTATTGACACTTAAAAGTATTTCAAATAATTTTATTATAGAAAAACCAATATTTACAGATCTTGAGGATCTCAAGGATGAAGATTTTATTTCTAAATTTAAAAGTAAAAATATTATTGAAGGTTTGATGTATTTGTATCATCCATTGTGGAGGGAAGTAAAAAATATTTTTGATAATGAGTTGGTCATTGAGTTTACATCCTCATTTACAATACCTCACATTGAAAAAACTAATTATAGGTATTACAAAGATAAAGGAGGTGGATTTACTTTAGATTTAGGTGTATATCCTGTATCTTTATTTTTTAATTTAATTGAAGAAGAATTTGATATATTCAAAAGTGAGGTGGATTATAAAGAAAATTATCAAGTTGATCTTGGAGGAAATTTAGAAATTCTTACTGAAAATAAGATTTTATATAAAGCTCGTTGGGGTGTTGGATTTGAATATAGTAATTTTCTAGAAATAAAAACAAATAAAGCAACTTATAATTTTCCATCTATATTCACAAAAGGTGAAGAGTATGAATCTTTTTATATTAAAAAAACAAAGACAGATGAAACAAAAATTGACATTGGTAATTACGATCAATTTCAACTAATGTATGAGTATTTTTTTTCAAATAACATAAATCAACTTGGAGAAGACAGTTCTATGATGAAAGCTTATGAGTTAATATTTAAAATTTTAATAAGAAATTAATCATCATGATTCATGAAAATATAATTCAAAATTACATAAAAACTATAAAATATTTTTTAAATTTTTTAATTGTCGTGTGTTTGATTCTATTATTTATTTTTTTATCATTTAATAATTTTTTTGATTCAAAAGATCTAAATCCAGAGGGAATTCAAAATTGTGTTACTAGTCGGTATGAAATTAATTCATCTGAGACAACTACATTTAAATTGGAAAATATACCTGTTTTTCCAGAATTTGAGAATTTTAAGTGTTTAAGCAAGATTACTAATATTCAAACAACAAACATTCCAGACACTTACAAGCCAAATATTGATGAGAGGAACGTTGTATATGTTTCTACAAGTATCACATTTTTTAAAGTGTTTAATTACATTTTCAATTTATTTTTAATTTTTTTAACTTTATATTTTTTTAAAAATTTTAAAGCAAGAATTTTTTTATTATATTTTTCTGGAAATTTATTAATTCATTCATTATTTAATAGCTATGAACCATTTATAAAAGTACTGATACCATTCACTCATCCGGAGGAAGGAGAAAATCAATATTTGTTTAATGCTTTGTTTCTTTTTATATATGTACTAAAAAGCAAATCAAATAATTTGTTTATATTTACCTTGTATATTTCTACATTTTTTATTCCTGATTTTTTAAGCTTTCTAATAATTTTATTTTATGTATTTAAAAAAAGTTGGAAAGAGGACTTTAATAATCATCAGAAAATTTTATTAAAACTTTTACCAGCAATATTCTTGTTTTTAAGATTTATTTTTTCACTTTTCCCTCAATTTAAGCTTTTATGGAATTTTCCAGCGATGAGATTTTTTCAAGGTGAGACAAAATATTACGATATGCTTTGGACTTTAGAATCTATGAAGTGTATTCATAATCCGAATTATTTTGATAATTCTGATAAATCGTGTAGAAACTTAACTGGGGGTTTTTTGGATGACTATTTATATATCACTACAAATCCCGAATTTACAACATTTGTTTTAATTGCTATCTTATTTGTTTTGTTGCTTTGGATTTATTTTTTGCTTGTAGAAAAATATCCAGAAAGTATATTCTTTATCACCATACTTTTCCTTTCATCTTCTTTTAATTTTTTAACGTATTTAGGAAATATTGATTTAATTTTTTTTAGTATTACATTTTTATTATTCCATTATTCAAACAGAATGTATCTATTAAAAATTTTCATATTGTTCTTTTTTACCCTTTTTAACACACATCCCTTAGGAGGATTGATAGGTTATTCAATCTATTTACTAAAAAACAAATTATATAATTATTTTGTTGTGTCATCTTTATTTAGTATTTCGTCAATTATTTTGATAATAAACGAAATAGATAATATACAAGGCAACCTCGTTGGGACAATTGAAGCATCATATGGAATACAATATTTTATATCAAGATTTACTGATATTAATTTATATTTTGGTCTTGCATTATTTATCTTTATTACTTTCATTATTTCAAATTTTATTAATTTTGAATATCCTAATCTCAACAGAGATTTCAAAATAAACAATGGCTATATAGAAATAGTATTATATTGGTTTTTGTTTACATCTTTGTTCTTTAACAATTCCTACAGACTAGTTATCTTTTCAGTGCTTTTCTTACTTATTTTTAGACAAGGTTCAAATTTGATAAAAATATTTACATTATTATTTATGCTTTTTACTGTTTTACCAACAACTATCGACTATTACTTTCAAATATTATTTTGGTTCATTAAGGTATTTTCTTTTTCTTTCCTATTTACTTTTATTACCGGCTACTTTATACAGGAAATTAAGTCATTAGTATCTAAAAATGATTAATAAATTAATTAAATATTTTGAAATTAAAGACATTACTAGAATTTCATATAGAAATGATATTAACGGTTTAAGAGCAATTGCGGTTATTTCAGTTGTATTTTATCACGCAGATTTTAAGTTATTCAAAGGCGGTTGGCTTGGAGTCGATATGTTTTTTATCATTTCTGGATATTTAATTTCAAATATAATTGTTTCAGAACTTAACCTCGGAATATTTTCATTTAGAAAATTTTATTTAAGAAGAATAAGAAGGATTGTTCCTGCACTAGTCTTTACATTGCTTTTTACAATTCCGTTTGGCTATTGGTTACTATCACCAAAAGCAATGATGGAATATGTTGGGTCAATGCTTGCATCATTATTTTTTTATGCAAATTACTATTTTCAAAATCTTGATTTTTATAATGCCGAACCTTCTAAATTTATGCCTTTACTTCATACTTGGAGCTTGGCAATTGAAGAACAATATTATCTGATATTTCCATTAATTGCTTATATTTTCTACAAATTTGCAAAAAAATATTTTTTTCATTTAATTACTTTTTTACTTGTTGCTTCAATATTTCTAAATTCAACTACAACAAATTTCGTCAAATTCTATCAACTTCAATATAGGATTTGGGAACTTTTACTTGGTGTTTTAATAATGATACTAAGTAACAATATATCAATAAAACATCTAGAAAAAATTGGTATGCCTTTATTGTTACTACCTGTATTTTTTTTTGATGACAGAATGGTAAATAATATTGAACCAAAATTAATATCTTTAATTGGGATTTCGTTAGTTATTTTTTCAAATTCTGAGGAAACATTATTAACAAAAGTTCTTGGTCATAAAATTGTTTATTTTATTGGCTTAAGTTCATTTTCAATATATCTATTGCATCAGCCTTTGTTTTCTTTTTACAGAATTTTTAAAAATAAAATAATTTTTACGGATATAAACTTTATTGAAAAAATAGTATTGATATTTTTACTTCTTGTTCTTGGGTACTTATCTTGGTACTTAATTGAGATACCTTTTCAAAAAAATTTAAAGATTTATAGTTTTTCAATAATATTGTTTTTAGCTATTTTATCTGCTTCTGCTTTTGCTTTTTTTGGATTGTCTAACGACGGTTATTCGAATAGGTTTAAAGATATTGCAAACGAAGCATTAAATAAAGAATTTCAAATGTCATCGATATATTTATACAATGAGGATGGTGAAATCTGTTCTGGTTTTAGTGCCTTTTGTGAATTTGAAAATAAATTTAACAAAAAAATAATATTGATAGGTGATTCACAGGCTGAACTTTTACAACAGGATATTTATAGTGTAATTCAAAATGACTATTCATTTGTTCCTTTAGCAGGAGATAAATTTTTCAGATGTAATTTTTATAAAATTGATTTGGTAAATGATTGTGAGGGAGATGAAAAAAAGATATTCGAGGAATTTATTGAGAAAAATAAAGGTTCTGTTTATATATTTATTGCCTCATACGATCGGTACGAACAAGTATGGTTGAAGGCTGAAGAGAACTTCACCAATATATTTAATAAGATCATTAGTAACGAAAACGATCTTATCGTTTTGAACTCTGTTCCATTTGTATATAAAAATCAAGATATAAAAAATCTTTACAATAATAACAACTTTTCCTATGGAGAGTTGATTGGATATAATCTTGACGAATGGAACCCATTTAGAAATGAAATTAATAAATTTTTTGAGGATAAAAATCTTACTTTATTTATTGATCCTACAGACGTTTTCTGTAATGAAATAATTGAAAATTATTGTGTTAATGCTTTTAAAGATAAGATATATTTTTATGACAACGTTCATTTAAGTCACATTGGCATAGATCTCTTAATTCAATTTCTTTTCGAAGAAATAGAAAACAATAAAGCTAATTTAGTTAACTATTAAATTTTTGTCTTATTTTTTTCTTAATACTTCTTTATTTTTTTCCCAGAACTGATTCATAATATTTAGGCCATACTCAGTTATGTGGGGAGATAAATCTGAATAATACAATCTATTAGTGCTTATATCAACAATCGAGCATTGTTCTTCATTACAAAAATATTCATGAGGGTCAACAAAATAAATATTGTCACCCAAATAGTCATCAAATATATTTGTAAGGACCTCTCTATCTTCTAGAGATACATCTTTATCAACAGTACAAATCTCAAAATTTCCTTTTAATATGATGTCGTTAATATAGTTAACATTCCCCTTACAAGTTTTAGGTATGTCACCAATGAGTATTATTTTCGAGTTTTTTGATGAAATCGTTTTTATCAAAATATCAAATTTTTCCTCAAAATTTTTAAGTTTTACTTGATTGTCTTTACGAGGTAGATCACCATCTAATTTAAACCAATCTCTTGAGAAAGAAATAAGAACTATATCATCAATAGTTAAGTTTTCATTATAAAAATTAAGGTGTTTTTGATAACTATTATCAATACAATTTTGACCAACCCCACAACCCTCAATACCTTGCATCTCTCTAATAAATCCCCAATCTACTAAATGACTAAAATTATATTCTGGCTTGGAATCGTATATTTTTGAAAGACTAAAATAATGATTCGTTGAATGACTATCGCCAATCAAGTAAACATTCTTTTTTTCAGGAATATGGGTCATACAATTACCAAAAGGGTCTTCCGTATCTTCTGGGTGATAACACTCTATCTGGTTAATTATATTTTTATAATCATTTTCCTCGAAAATCACAGGATTTTTACCAGACAATATATTGTTTCTTTCTGTATTTTGAATAACCACAAAAATTGAAACAAATAGAATTGAAGTCGTGGCAAGTATTGTACCAATTACTTTACTTTTGTTTTCTGGCAACACTTTTCTAAATGGTTCCTCTACATATTTAAATGAAAAATAAGACAACAAAATTATTAGTAATGTTTGAGCTTCGATATTTAAAAAAGAAGCATTCGACCATTTAGTAAGTGCTATTACTGGCCAATGCCATAAATAAATCGAATAGGATAGTGTCCCTATGAGTGCCAGTTGTTTGTTGTTTAAGAGTTTTGAACTTTTAACTTTATACCCTGAAAGATAAATTATAAAAGCTCCAATAGTTGTACTTATTAGTGTTAAGTTTCTTGAGTACTCTGTATTCACAACAAAAGTTGCCAATAGAAGAAAAATACATAAATTTAAAGGAATTTTGTATAAAATTTTAGACAGTTCGTCTTTATAAATTGAAAGTAAGCATCCTATTCCTAATTGCCAGAATCTGAAATGTATCAAATAGTAGGTTGCGTTAGGATCACGGTTTTGATAAATATAAAACAAAATAAATGAAGTTAAAACCAATGCGGTGAATAAGTGTTTGCTGTATTTTTTATTTTTAATCAAATACAACAAAATAGGAAAAATTAAATAAAATTGCTCTTCAATACCTAAAGACCATGTATGTGTAAATGCATTCAACGAAGATTCTGTAGAAAAATAATCAAGGGAGGAAAGATACAAATAAATATTTGAAATGGCAATTGATGAAAAAAGACCCACTCTCAAGGTACTTTTATAATAAAAATCTAAAAAATAGACAAATATAGAGGTTGATGCAATAAAGAATAAAAGTACTGGAATTATTCTTCTTAATCTAAAGAAAATAAAATCTGAGAAAAAGCTTCGCATATTTTGATATTCCATAGAAAAATATTTATTAGTAATAACAAAACCGGAGATTATAAAAAATAAATCTACTCCGAGATATCCACTGTTAAAGTATTTAAAATCAAAATGATTCAAAATTACTGCAACTACAGCGATACCTCGCAAACTATCAATGGAAATATTATGTTTTAGGTTTATAAGATTTAGATATTTAGATTCCTCCAAATTAAGAAATATAAAAAAAAGATTGTAAAATAAACTTTCGATAAAAAATTTAGTTGCATCAAAATCAAGTGAAAAGAAATAATTAAGAACAAATATAAAGTATGTAATAAAAATAAAGGCATATGTATTTGTAAAATTGTTTTTAAAATTTACTACTTTTGTTGTAAAGAAAATAAGAAATAGTAAAAATACTTTAACAAAGTTTAATAGCTTTTCACCTGTGAATGTAAATAAATTTACCTTGATATAAGCTGTGTCATCTATTTGTTCAAAGAAAGTTACTTCATAATTAACAACTTTTCCCAAGCAGAGAATATTTTTGATATCAGGAAATATTGATACAGAAGTATTCTTATTTTGTATTTCTAGGAGAACATAGTTTTCTTGTAAAAATTTTTCTTCAAAATTAGAACTTTTGAATTTACATAATGATTGATCAATTGTATCTAAAGAGTAACTATCTAATGGTTGGAATATTTGAAAAAGTAATGATAATAATATAAAAGATATCACTATAAGAATCGTTATCGTAAAGTTTCCCCTAAAGTTCAAGCTATTGTTTATAAAATTTTTCATTTTACTTATTATTAATTAAAACATATTTACTGAGTGATTTTTAAACTAATTAGGAATACTCTCTAACTGTACTTTTTTATTGCTCTATTATTCAAATATTTTTTTGCCTTGCCTTGAAAATGGATGTTTGCAATGTCAATATTTTTCATATTCAGTTCATCAAAAATTTGAAATTTGTTCAAGTCTTTATTTTTAAGAATCTTAATCATTCCTCTAAAATTTTCCTTATATTGTTTAGAAGACTCATAACCTTCAGGATCATTGAGATCATTCATAAATACAATTTCATCTCCCACATTATTTTTAACAGGCAGCATTAAATTTGTAACATTTATTAAATCTAAATCATTAAGTAAATAGAAGAGAGTCATATCACAAATTCCTCCACCTCCGTTTTCTTCATGAAATAAAATTTTTTTTTCTATCAAATCAAATTTAGATTTATTCAAAAATAGATCTTCATAAAGTTGTATAAACGCTGAGAAAAAATTTTTACTTAGTAAAGATGAATGGATGCTTGCGGTCATGTGTTGAGGATTATCAAAATTATTACTAATTAAATATCCATTTTCTTCATCGATTAAAAGTTCATTTATATTTGAAAGTAAAATATTGTCACTATCAATATGAAAAATCTTATCTAAGTTGTAATCTTCCATAAACAAGCCAGTAATAAAAACTCTTAAGTACCAAAGCCAAACAAATTTTTCCTGGGTTGTGTTATAAGGTTTAAAATATTTTTTAAATTCTTCTATCGTATGGTGCTTGAGATACTTCGTATAATCAACAAACTCTACATTATCCATGCTTGATAAAGAACTAATACTTGAATCACCAACTATTACAATTTCGTTATTTTTTGATGTAATTTCACAATTATTTTTTAAATATTCTTGATAATTAGTATGAAATATAACTACTTTTGTATCTGCCATTTATTTAATATTAATTTAAAAATGAACGTAATATTCAAATTAAATTTTTGATGTAAAAAAATGATTTAAAATTAATTAAAAATTGAGGTTATATTGAGATTATTAATGAATAATTTCAAAAACAGGGATAATAAATTAATCAACAGTTACGAGTTTGCTAGAAATGCAGACATTGTTTTTTCGGAAGTAGTTTCTAACAATGAATTTAGTAAATTAAATTTAGAAAATTTTACTGTAGTTTTTAAGCAAAATTCAACAATTCTTTATAAAATAAACAACTTCACCCTCAGAGAAAACGCAGTAATTTTTACAAGTATTGTATTGATTGAAGAACTATTTAAATTACTTTATCAAATTAAAGATTTTAAAAATATAAAAATAGTTTGTGCCCAGGGAGATGACGAATTCTCCAATATACTTTTAGAAAAAAAGCCGAATTGTGTATCAAAAATCTATAGTACAAATGTATCAGTAAAAAATGAAAAACTAATTCCAATACCAATTGGTTTATCAAATAATTACTCACCTAAGAATTTGTTAGCCAAAGATTTTATTAACTTAAATAATACAGATTATTTCAAATCTAAAGAAAATTTTTTATATGTTAATTTTCAAGAAAATACAAATAGTTTTAAACGTGAAAATATATACAGTATCTTTAAAGATAAACAATGGGTAAAAGTTGATCAACCAAACTTAGCATTAAATGATTACAAAAAAAATCTTGAAAATTCTGCATTTGTTCTTTGCCCATGGGGAAATGGTTTTGATACCCACAGAATATGGGAGAGCTTATATTCTGGATCAATTCCGATAATTGAAAACCATTTGACTTATCAATATCTTGATAGTCTTCCTGTCGTCTTTATAGAGAATTTTGTTGACTTAGACGAGAGATATCTATATGACTCAATAAAAAATCTTTCTCAAAGTGAATTTAATTTTGAAAAACTTTATATGAATTATTGGATAAATAAAATAAGACAAGATGAAATTTTAGGAGAGACGGGATACATAGTAAAGCAGAGTGTTTTTTCAAATTATCTATTTATATTTGGTTTTAAATTGAAACAAAAATTGTTAAGTACTAATAAAAAAATTAATTTTAGATACAAACAAATTAAAAAGTTTTCAAAACAAAATTAAGTAATTTAAAAAGTTGAAGGTTGAATCTTTCTAAAGACCTTAAAATATAACTTTATATGATTAAAGATAAAAAACTTAATTTTTATGTGTCTCTTTTACTAATTGTTCTAATTATTGTTATATTCGTTTTTAACTATCTTAATTATGATCCTATATATGGATATGATGCTGAAGCACACTATGAGTATGTAGAGGGCTTCTTTGCACTACTAATACCGAATTTATCAGACCAGGCAAGTGATGAAATTACTAGTGAATTTTTTAGTCCTCCTCTGCCCTATGCTGTACCTGCAATATTTAGTGTTATTTGTAAGAATATGATTGATGTAGCTGATGAGGCTAAATACTGTCAAAAATACTATGGAAAAATTATTCAGCTGATAAATGCATCGTTATATTTTCTTACTTTATTTTTTTATTTATTGACCTTTAAAGTTATTACTAAAAACAAACTTATCAATTTAAACGTCTTATTGCCAATATCTATATTGGCTGTCAACTATAGAACTTTCTCAATGCTGAGGGGTGAACCATATATTATTTTTATAAATAGTATTCTATTATTTCTGTTGTCAAAACACCTCGATAAAAGCTTTAAACTTGAAAAAAGAGATTATCTTATATTTGGAATATTGCTTGGCTTAATGGGCTTGAGTAGACAATGGGCATTTCTATTATTTCCAGCGTACGCCTATTTTCTTTTTTATAAAAATAGTAAAGATATAAGAAAAAAAGTTTTTAAATTTTTATTTTATTCTTTTTCAATAGCATTTATTGTATGTTCTTGGTTTTATTTTAAATTGTTCTTTGAGTTTGGAACCTTTACTGCATTTAATATGACTCCAACTAATTTCAGTCTATATAATCAACCAATTGATTTTTACTTAATAAATAGTGATGAAATACTGTATCTTTTCACAAAACCCATAAGGCCATATTTAAATAGTTTTTTTGGAATCATTTATTCTGATGTATGGGGTGATTATTGGGGATACTTTGTGTTTACAAGTAAATATTTAGATATTGGAAGAAATCAACTTGCAATTGGGGATTATTTGGCAAGAGTGAATTTAATTTCAATCATTCCAACCATATTTATTTTTATTGGATTATTAAGAAGTAAACTTGCTTTACAAAAAACTAATCTTGAGAAGTTCCAGCCTTTTCTAAATTTTATAAAACTTTCTGCATTATTCACTATATTTGGATATTTTTGGTTTTTAATCAAATTTCCTGTGAGTGATGCAATTAAAGCTACATATTTGATTCAATTTTTTCACTTAATAACTATTCCATTAATTTTTTATTTAAATTACCTACAAAAAACAAAAAAGAAAATGTATGGTTTTTTTATTACAACATTGATGCTGGTGTTTGTTCATAATTTTTCAGCTTATCTAAGTCATTTTTAATTATAATTTTTTTCAAAAAAGTTAATCCACAGTCTTCCATAAATGGAGTGACGCGATTGTTTTGAAAGGTGACCACTTTTCAGCGTATACATCATATAATTCCCAATCCGCTCCATCTTTAACCATTCCTGCCTTGTTCATTGCAAGTCTTAAACCTGCATCTCTACTTGAAAATATATTTTGCTTTCCTAAGCAAAATATTTCAAACATATTTACCGACCATGGACCAATCCCAAAGACTGACAACAGCTTGTAATTTAATTCATCATTATTCATTTTGCTTAAATCAATAAAGTCTTTCTTCAAGTAACGTTCTGATAGCTCTTTGATGGTCTTTGCTTTATTTTTGCTTAGACCAAGATCTTTAATATCATCAATGTTCAATTTTTTAAAATGTTTTTCACTTAAATATTGAGTGTTGAAACTTTGTTTAATATTTTGAAATATAGAATTTGCTGCTTTAGTTGAGATAAACTGTGAGATTACAATTCCAGCAAGACTATCGAATTGGTTTTTTTTACTTGATTTAAAAATTATATGTCCATTACTATCAATTATTTTTTTTAATTTTTTGTCTGTGCTTCTTAAGTACTCTTCTTGTTTTGAAAATTTCATAAATTTATTACAATATTATTTTTTCACTTTAATAATATCTCCTTTTTGTTGTTCTAGAGACTTAATTTAGTCTGATAATATGGTTGGAATTCATAGTTATAATCGTTTAGAGGTTAAATGAACGAAAATAAATTAAAAGCTTTAATAAAAAAAAATATGCTTTTTATATTTTCACTTCCTATAGTTTTGAATGCTGGTTTTAACCTTATTCAAAATATTGATTCGGAATTCTTTGATCAAATAAGCTATGCAAAAGTTTGTTCTTTTATACTTGGATCGATATTTTTTATCTATTTATCGGATATATTAAACAATTTATTTAATATTGGTGGAAGATCACTCGCGTTAGTTTTATTTTTAACAAGCTTTTTCACATTTGATGCAATTTTTTTATTTATAGGAAAAATATTTAGCTTTCAATCAATAGTAATTTTTATATCATTTGTTTGGACGGTCTTAATTTTCTTTAAAACAAGAAGTTTTTTGTATATTTTAAAAATTTTCTCTATATTTTTAATTTATAGAATATTTAATAACATATTTCTTACTGATATTTTAGATAATTCTACCTATCAAGAACTTAATACTGATGTTCCTGTGCAGTGGTTTGATATTGCAAGGATGATTTATGAAAATAATTATTACTTTGCTCTACAAAATAATTTAATTGAAGGGCAAGGATTGCTCCCTAGCTATATCCAAGCTCTCTTGGTTGAAATTGGATTTAGTGTTGAGATTTTTCAATTTGTTCAGATAAATTCTTATTTATTTTTAACTTTTAGCCTGTTACTGGTGGCAGATTTAAAAATAACAAATAAAAATAAGTTGATTTTGTCTTTTCTTTTTATGTCCTTAATCCTGAATAATAACTGGCTCGAATATTTATTAATTAATTCCTTAATGCTTGAGGGAATTGTGAGCTTTCTAATATGTGTATATTTAATAAATTATGAGCGAATGTTAAAAAAATCTGAGTCTGTCTCACTAATATTTTTTATTACTTTTGGTGGTATGGCTCTTACAAAAAATTTCGTCTCACTAATTTGTATATCCTTGATTGTCTTTAGTATTTTTCTAGTAAGAAAAAATGTTTATATTATTGGTAGTTTTCTGATTTATGTTTTAAACCTTTTTTATCAAAAAATTTATTTTACAGAAGTACAAAATTTTGCGTACACAAGTGAAATTGATTTCAGAGATCTTATACTTGATTTCATCTATTTAAGGGATTTGGATTTTACAAATATAGTAAATATAATTAATCAGTTTTATATTGATAAACCTACTAGCTATCTAGTTGTTGGGTTTATAATATTTAATTTCATCAATCTGTATAAATATGGAACAAATTTGAGGACAGAAAATTTCATGTTTTTCTTCGTTGTCTTGAATTACATTTTAGTGAATTTACTTTATGTGTCTTACTGGAGAAATGTAGAATACGAATCTTCATATAGATATATCATTAATTGTTTTCATTTAATTTTTATATCTTTAAGTATTCAGCTTTCAAAACTTGAAAAAGTTTAATAGTCTAGAATATTTTATAATTTTAAAAAATATTAAAATTCCATCTTTTATGTTTATTTTTTTTCCGTCTCTAAATAGTCTTCCATCATAATTTATTGGCACTTCGATAATGTTTAATTTTTTTTGAAGAACTTTTGATAATACTTCTACTTCAATTGCAAATCCTTTTTCTTTTATATCTAAACTTTTTAATACGTCTGTCTCAATTAACCAATAGCAGCTTGCAATATCAGAAACTTTGTAAAAATTAATTATCGAAAAAAAATAGGTAAGATATTTGTTGCCATAGTAAGTAATTTTGTATTGATTATTTCTTTTTTTCGAACCAATTGTTCTAGAACCTAAAATTAAAGTTCCTTGATTATTTTTTGATTCATTAAACATTTCTGGAATATCGGATGGAAAATATTCTAGATCAGCATCATGAACAATCAAGTGTGAGGTTTTTACATATTCAAGGCCGACTCTGATTGCGTTACCTTTTCCTTCTTGTTTTTTTAAGTTAACTAGTTTTAGAAAATTATATTTTGAACATAACATATTTGCGATTTCCTTGCTTTTGTCTGTTGACTTATCGTTAATTAAAATTATTTCTTCAAACAAATTAGTTTCTATAAGTCTTAAAACTGATTTTTCTAAATATCTTTCCTCATTAAGAAAAGGAACAATTGCAGAAATTTTTTTACTCGGAAATTTATTCACTACAAGCCATTTTATTAAAATTTCGATTTTCGTTCAAGATAATCAAATTTTTAGATTTTTTGTTTTATAGAAATTTTATTATTTTTCAAAAGGATGTTTAATATTTAAAATACTAAAAACCCGAAATATTATAAATACAATTATTGCAAAAATAGCCCAGCCCAAAACTGTAGTACCTAATCCTACACCTGCAGCGTTAGCACCCCCAAGGCCCGCTCCCAAAGATCCTGCACTCCAACTTATTGTTCTATATAGTTCAATTTTTTGTTTTTTATCTAACCTGTCAAACCATTTACGCATAAAATCCTTAGTTACCTTTCAAACATTTTAACCTAATGATAATTAAATTTTCTGTAATCTTTTATCACTATATAATTTTGAAATATCTCAAAGCTTTAATAGAAAAATAAATTATTGTAAAAAGTAAAAATACAGCAAAAATAATATCTCTTAGGCTTACGTCTGCAGGTAAATGAATAACGCCATACCCTAAAGCAAGCACACTACCAAAAGCTATTTGGATCCATTGTTTTTTTCTTTCATTGGGGTCTTCTGTTTCTTTAAGTTTGTTGAGATTTTGCTTGATATATGCAGCGATAAGTTGAAAAAAATTCATTAATAAAATTATAAAAGTTTTTAACGAGGTTTTGTTTTTAAATAAGAAAAAGATTTGTGGCCAGAGGCAGAATCGAACTGCCGACCCCTTGTTTTTCAGATATGGGGAAACCTTTCAAGCCTATTCCATT
>MDTB01002476.1_pt1 | contig 25353 bp, 26 predicted proteins | sample 811161 | NCBI WGS metagenome assembly MDTB01 (sample SAMN05326650, study PRJNA326480) | marine metagenome | isolation source: seawater | place: Mediterranean Sea | collected 2009
TGTTAAAATAACTAAAGCAGGATTTTACGAAAGCATGGTTCACAGTGTAGAAATGACCCAGAAAACAATAAATTACAAGTTATGATAAAATTTTTTTTACATATTTTTGTTCTTTTTTTCTTATCAGCTAATTTATTTGCAAAATCAGAATTCGTAAAAGAAGGAATTGATTTATATAAAAAAAACAAATTTGAAGATGCAAAGTTTAAATTTGAACAAGATATAGTTTTTAATCCTAAAAGTGAATTGTCATATCTTTATTTATCAAAAATATTTAATAAACAAGATAAAAAAAATTTAGAGGAAAAAAATTTAAATACAGTAATGTTATTAAACCCAAAAAATGAGGAGGCAATTTATAATCTTGCAAGATTAAAATTAACATCCTCTGATTATAAAGAAAGTAAAAAATTAAATAAAAGATTAAAATCAATATGTAGTTACTTTTGCAATAAAAGCGATCAATTAAAAATTGAAATTGAAAATTTATCTAAAAAATAAATGCAATTTCACGATAATAAAGATAAAGTTTTAATCATTGATTTCGGTTCACAGGTAACGAAATTAATAGCAAGAAGAATAAGAGAATTAGGAGTTTACTCTGAAATTATTACTCCAAAAGAGCTTATTAAATTAAAAAAATTTCATAATATAAAAGGGCTTATACTTTCAGGGGGCCCATCTACTGTGACAACAAACACTTTTCAAAGTGTACCCAAAGATATATTTAAAAAAAAAATTCCAATATTAGGAATATGTTATGGATTGCAATTAATAGCAAAAATATTTGGAGGTAAAATTAAATCTTTAAAAAAAAAAAGAGAATTTGGAAGAGCTATTTTATATAAAAAAAAAGCCTCAATTTTAACCAAGAATTTTTTAAATAATAAAAGATCTGTATGGATGAGCCATGAAGATGCAGTGGTTAAATTACCAAAAAAATTTAAATTAGTTGCATCTACAAAAGGTTCAAAATTAACTATAATAGAAAATACTAAAAATAAAATTTATGGTGTTCAATTTCATCCAGAGGTAACACATACAGATCAAGGAAATCAATTATTTAAAAACTTTTTATTCCTTATTTGTAAAATAAAAAAGAATTGGAGCGCTTCATCACAAAAAAAACGATTAATAAATGAAATTAAAAATACTGTAAAAAAAGATAAAGTAATATGCGCATTATCTGGCGGCGTTGATAGTAGTGTAGTTGCATTATTAATAAATAGAGCAATCAAAAAAAACCTAATTTGTATTATGGTAGATACTGGATTAATGAGAAAAAATGAGTTTAAATATACATATCGAATTTTTAAAAAAAAATATAAACTCAATGTTAAGTTAATAAATGCGTCGAGATTATTTTTATCTAAATTAAAAAATATAAGTAATCCAGAAAAAAAAAGGAAGATTATTGGAAACTTATTTATTAAAGTCTTCGAAAAAGAGTCCAAAAAGTATAAAAATTTAAAATTTTTAGCCCAAGGGACTCTTTATCCAGATATAATTGAAAGCAGATCTTCGAGTGGTAGTAAAACTTCAAAAATAAAATCTCATCATAATGTAGGGGGCTTACCAAAAAAAATGAATTTAAAACTAGTCGAACCTTTGAAAGATTTTTTTAAGGATGAAGTTAGAGTTTTGGGCAAGTCATTAGGGTTGATAAAAAATATTAATTTTAAACATCCATTTCCTGGTCCAGGTTTAGGCATTAGAATTGTAGGAAACATTACACCTGAGAGAGTTAAAACACTTCAAGAAGCAGATTATATTTTCATTAACGAATTAATTAAAACTGGCCTTTATAATAAGATATGGCAAGCATATGCTGCACTACTTCCAATTAAAACAGTTGGCGTAATGGGTGATACCAGGACCTATGAAAATATTTGCTTGTTAAGAGCTGTTACTTCAGAAGACGGTATGACAGCAGATTATTTTAGCTTACCAAAGAATTTTGTAGATAAAATATCAAATAAAATTATAAATGAAATTAAAGGTATTAATAGAGTTGTATATGATATTACCTCAAAACCTCCTAGTACTATAGAATTAGAATAATGAATAAAAAGATTAAAAAAATTTTATTAAAAAAGAATAAATCAAAAATTGTTTGTCTTACTGCTTATTCGAAAAATATCGCAAAAATTTTGGATAAGCATGTAGATATTATTTTGGTTGGAGATTCAATGGCTAACGTCTTATATGGTCACAAAAATACACATAATATTAGTTTAGAAAATATTATTCAGCACTCAGCAAGTGTGAGAAAAGGCATAAAAAAAACTGTGCTTGTTGTAGATATGCCTAAAGGTACTTACAACGATATAAAAACTGCAATAAGGAACGTAAAAATAGTAATAAAAAAAACAAGTTGCGATGCTGTAAAAATTGAGAGCAATAATAAAAATTTTAAGATTATAAAAACACTGGTTAAAAATAAAATTCCTGTGATGGGTCACATAGGATTCACCCCTCAATTTAAGAAAAAATTTAAAGTAGAAGGGCAGACAAAAGCTGAAATAAGTCGTCTTTATAAAGAAGCAAAATTAATACAAGATGCTGGAGCTTTTTCTATTGTGCTCGAGTGTTTATCATCACAAGCTGCTAGATCAATTACTAATAAATTGGACATACCAACAATAGGCATTGGATCTTCAAAGTTTTGTGACGGACAAATATTAGTAACTGATGACATGCTTGGTATAAGCGGATTTTACCCAAAATTTGTTAAAAAATATGTAAACTTAAACAGAATAATTGAAAAAGCTGTAAAAAAATATACTAGAGATGTAAAATTAAAAAAATTTCCAACAATAAAAAATTTTTTAAATGGAACAAAATCTTGAAAGTAAATTACAATTTAAAGAAAAACTAATAAATTTTTATAGTGAAAATAAAGGTAAGATATTTTTTTTAGCGTTAGTTTTATTAATCATTGTAACCTCAGTTATTTTCATAAAATACAATGAAGAAAAAAAGAAAATATTAATTTCAGAAAAATATATTCAAGCAGGTCTTTATTTGGCTTCTGATAAAAAAGAAAATGCAAAAAAGCTATATGAAGAAATTGTATTAAATAAGGATAATTTTTATTCAGTTCTAGCGTTAAATACAATTATAGAAAAAAATTTAATCTCCGATAAAAATACTATTCTTGAATATTTTGATATAATAGAAAACTCTAATTTAACATCTGAAAATATTGATTTATTAACTTTAAAAAAATCTTTATATTTAATTAATAACTCAAATATTGAAATGGGTGAAAATCTATTAAAAACTCTGATAAATAAAAACTCATCTTTAAAACTATTAATTGAAGAGATATTAAACAATTAAATTGATGAAATTATTTCATGCTTTAATAATTTTATTTTTTTTAAATAGTTGTTCGTTTGATAATAAATCGGGTGTATGGAAAAACACAAATATTTCAAACGATAAAATATCTAATCAATTTCGGGGATTTGAAAGTTTATCAAGCTCACATGAAACATTTAATAAAATAATTTCTATTGACAAAAAATTTATATTTAAAAAGACTGAAAACGTCAATCCAGGTAAATGGATTGATAAATATTATAATGACTCTAATAATCTCGAAAATTTTGAATTTAATTATATAAATAAATTAATTTTTAAAGGTAAAAAACTAAGTAAGTATAATTTGAACAAGACCTTGCTCCTCGAGGAAAATAATATTATTACAAGTGACCAGAGAGGAAATTTAATAATTTTTTCGATAAATGAAAATAAAATTTTGTCGAAATATAATTTTTATAAAAAACAGTACAAAAAAACGATAAAAAATCTAAATTTGATTATTGAAAACAATGTAATATATCTTTCCGATAATCTTGGTTATTTATACGCTTATAATTACAAAAATAAAAAGTTGTTGTGGGCTAAAAATTATAAGATACCATTTAGATCAAATTTAAAATTATTCAGAAATAAGTTAATTGCTATTAATCAAAATAATACTTTATTTTTTTTTAATAAAAATAATGGAGAAGTTCTAAGCTCAATTCCAACAGAGGAAGTTCCAATAAAGAATCAATTTATTAGTAATATTTCACTCAGCGAGAGATTTACTTTTTTTATAAATACTTACGGAACTTTGTATTCTGTTGAGTCTGACAGCATGCAAATAAAATGGTTTCTAAATCTTAATCAATCCAAAAATTTTGATGAAAAAAATATGTTTACAGGATCGGAAATTATTTACCAGAATGGTAAAATATTAGTATTATCTAATAAATTTACTTATGTGATTAATTCTAATAATGGATCTATTATTTATAAATATAATTTTTCATCTTCTATTAAACCAATAATTTTAAATAATTACGTATTTATTTTAAGCAACAATACTCTCCTTATTTCGTTCAACCTTGATAACGGAAATATAATCTATTCTTACGATATCAATAGTCTCATAGCCAATTTTTTAAATGATAAAAAAAATAAAATTAAACCAAAAAATATCATAGTTGCTAATAATAATTTATTTATCGTTTTAGAAAACTCGTACTTTCTTAGAGTCAGATTGGATGGAACCATTAAAGAAATTAGCCGTTTGCCAAATAAAATTGTTTCTCACCCAATATTTATTAATAAATCCATGATATATCTTAATAATAAAAACAAAATTTCAATTATTAATTAGCTACTTGACTTGTTACTTAATAGAGATAGCTGTTGAATATTTAATCCTCTTAAATTGTCCGAAGGTTTAATCGGATAATCACCTGTGAAATAATGATCACTAAATTGTGGAATATTAGAATTTCTGCTTTCTCCAATTAAAGCTTTATATAAACCATCTAAACTTAAAAACTTTAAAGACTTAGCCTTAATATGATGACACATTTCTTCGTTATTTTTTTTGTGAGCTAGAAGTTCTTCTTTGGTAGGCATATCAACTCCATAAAAATCTGGATATTTAATTTCAGGACAAGCTATTCTTACGTGAACTTCTTTAGCGCCACTTTCATAAAGCATTTTCACAATTTTATTACAAGTTGTTCCTCTTACTAAAGAGTCGTCTATTAATATAATTGATTTATTTTTAACTATTGATTTTGTTGAGCTAAGTTTTAATTTAACTCCTAAACTTCTTATGTTTTGTGTAGGTTCAATAAAAGTTCTACCTACATAATGATTTCTTATCAATCCTAATTCAAATTGTTTTTTAGATTGTTCAGCATATCCTAATGCAGCAGGAACACCTGAGTCAGGAACAGGTACAACAAAATCAGCTTGGATATCTGTTTCTTTTGCTAATTCAATCCCTAATTTTTTTCTGTATTCATAAGCACATTTATTATTAACAATGCTATCGGGTCTTGCAAAATAAATATACTCAAAAACACAAGGTCTTGGTTTTTGTTTGGGAAAAGGTTTTATAGATTTTAATTTCTCATTTTCTATTATAATTATTTCTCCATTCTCTACTTCTCTCACAAAATTTGCTCCAATTATATCTAACGCACAGGTTTCAGACGCCAAAATATATGAATTTTTAAGTTTACCAATTACTAACGGTCTAATTCCAAAAGGATCTCTGACTCCAACTAACTTTTTATTAGTCATTAAAACTAGAGAATAACCACCTTGAATTTGGAAAAGAGCATCAATTAATTTGTCAATAAACTTATCTCTTTTTGATTTAGCTATAAGTTGTACAATAGTTTCAGTATCACTCGTTGTTCTAAAAATTGCTCCCTCTTTAACCAATGCATCTCTAAGTAACAAAGCATTAGTTAAGTTTCCATTATGAGCTACACTTAAGCCTCCCATATGTAAATCAGCGAAAAATGGTTGTATATTTCTTAAAGATGTTTCTCCTGTTGTAGAGTATCGATTATGACCGATCGCAAAGTTTCCAGAAAGTTTCTCTAATATTTTTTGATCAGTGAAGTGGTCTCCGACTAATCCTTGTCTTTTTTCAGAATAATAATTTTTTCCGTCATATGAAACAATTCCACATCCTTCTTGTCCTCTGTGCTGCAACGCATGTAATCCTAAAGCTACTAAAGCAGAGGCATCTTTATGGTTTGATATACCAAAAACACCACATTCTTCTCTTAGTTTATCAAAATCAAATTTTTTCAATTTTTTCTTTTGTATCGATGAAATCTTCACTTGATGGAAATTCTTCTATCAATATTTCGCTACCTTTATTTATTAAATTAAATGAAATCGCGTCTTCTGTTGATATACCCCAATTTTGATAAGGATAAAACCAATTAAAAATTGTAAATAAACAGACAGATACAATATATCCCTTAAAAAAACCGAATATAAAACCAAACACTTTATCAATTTGCCCAACCCCAGTCCAAGTTACTACTTTACTTAAAGTTTTTCCAATGAGTATAGTTATAAATAACGTAAAAATAAATATTCCAATGCCCAATCCAACATTATTAATAAATTCAGATTGAATATATTCACTTACTAGCGGCTGAAATTTTGGAACTAAAATAATTGTGATTACTAATGATAAAACCCATTTCATAAAAGAGATTAAACTTAAAGAAAAACCTTTTAAAAAGCATTGAATTACACTGTAAATCAAAATTATTAAAAAAAATACATCAAATAGATTTATATTGTCAATTAAATTTTCAAAAAAACTATTTATCATTTAAAACCACTAACTTCTTCGCCAAACGGCTTGAAAGTAAGAATTAGTTTTGGCAATAAAGTCAGAACTGAAATCATTGCTAATAACATTGCTATACCTGTAAATACTCCAAAATAAATTGTGGGGATAAAATTAGAAAGAATTAAAATTGAAAAACCAAATACGATAGTGATAGATGTATTCAGAATTGCTATCCCAACAGTACTGTGACATCTATCAAGAGTATTGTTGTAATTGTTTATTTTCTTGAACTCTTCTTTAAATCTATAAATATAGTGAATGCTGTTATCTACAGCTATCCCAATAGTTATGGCTGCAATGGTTATAGTCATCATATCTAATGGAATCTCAAGTAAACCAATTATACCAAGAATGAAAATTGCTGCGATAAAATTTGGAACAACACCTATTAAAGAAAGCATAATATTTCTAAATAAAATAAAAAACATTAAAAAAATACCTAGTATCACGATTCCCAATGTAAGTATTTGGGATTTGAACAAACTTTGTAAAAGATTATTAAACAAAATAAGAACTCCTGCTAACTTATATTCATCCTTATTAATACCTAACTTTGTATTTAATTCAGAATTAATCTTGCTAATCAGTTCGTTTCTTTTTAAGTCTTTTAAAGAGTCTTTTATTCTTACACTTATTCTTGCTTCATCTTTTTCAACAGAAATATAAGGAGATACTATTTCATCTTTAATAGCTTCAGGTATCTTGCTATATAAAACAGCTATTTCTAAACTTTGTAACTTTTTATTGTTTAAATCTTCAGCGACTCTTAAAATAGAACCAAAGGAAAGAACTTTTCCAATTTCTGGTAAAGAATCTAAATAATCATGAACTTTAATAATCTTATCCATCTTATCTCTAGTAAACCAGTATTTTGCTTTATCTTCATCTTCTCCATTTTCTTCTTCCCATTCATCAAATTCATCTTCTTCTTGTTGATTATCTTTTAAATTCGATGGAAATTTTAAAATTATATTTAATGGGGTAGTACCACCTAAATCATCATCAATTTTCTTCATTCCCTTATAAATTTCAGTTTCTTTATCGAAATAGTTTATAAAACTGTTTTCTACTTCAAGCTTAAATATCCCAACAATACTAATAATAATTACTAATAAAGTAGAACCAAAAATTAAAATTTTATTATTTTTCGTAAAAGAACTTAATGAAGAGGTAACAATAGATTTTTCAGTATCTCTGATACCTATTTCGTTGTCAGAAGAAAGTAGATTTATTAAAGATGGTAATAATAAAAATGTGACAAATAATGAAACTATTAATCCTAAGGTCATCATCCAACCAAAATCAATAATTGGCTTAATTCCACTAAAAACTAAAGATAAAAATGCACAAATTGTTGTTAGAACTGTATAAAGAATTGGAAAGATCATTTTTTTGCTTGCTTCAAATATTGCTTCACTATTTGTAAGATTAGTAAATTCTTTTTTTAATTGTAAAAATCTAACAGTTAAGTGAATATTCATAGCCATATTAAGTATTAGCATTAAAGCTATAAAATTTGATGAAATTACAGTTACTTTCCACCCTATTAAACCTAATATTCCAATCATTAAAATTACTGAAGTTGCACATCCTAATAATGGCATTACAACCCATTTAATATTTCTAAAAATAAACCAGAGAGTCAAAATAATAAAAATGAAGACACCGATCCCAAAGACAACTATATCACTTTTAATAAAACTCATCATATCATCAGCAATCATTGGAATTCCCCCAAGATGAATTTTAGCATTTTCACCATATTTGCTTATTACATCTCTAATTTCATTTATATTTTGATGATTTCTTAAATTGTATAAATTCTTGTATTCCTCGTACTCTTTAATAAATTTTTTATAATTTATCTTCTCCTCTTTTGTTAGACCAGTATCAGTTATTTGATTAAAATATTTATCTTTTATTTTTATGTATTCAGTAAGTCTTTCATCTTTTTTAAGATAGACAACAATACCAGATGTTTTACCGTCTTCGCTAATAACGTAATTTTTGTAAATTGGACTATTGATAATTTCTTCAAATCCTCTCTTTCTATCTATCTCTGGATAAGCTAATGTTTTGTAATTTTTAAGCCTTTCCATCAACCCTTCGTCAGTACTTTTCAGCAGAGGCACATCAATAACTGTTATTACACTATCTACCCATGTTAATTTTTCAATTTTTGATTTAAGAAGTTGCAGATTTAAAATAGTTTCTTTTTCAACAAAACTTAAAACAGGTGTATACGTTAAAACTAGGAAATCTTTAGACCCATAAGTTTGATTTACTTCTCTTAAATATTTTAGATCTGGATCACCTTCAAGTAGAAGTGCATCTGACGAAGCGTCTAAATTGAAATTTTTTGAGTTGTAAAGAGAAAAAATAATTATAAATGACAAAAAAATAAGCGTAATTTTTGAAAAGTCTATAATTATTTTTTTATAAATATTAGCAAACATGAAAATAATTCAGATATATCTTAAATTTTTTATAACTAAAGAAAAAATTAAGGTTAATTTTTGCCTAAATCTTTAAATTTTGTGTAAATTCCCTCAAACTCTACTTTAACTGTACCGGTAGGGCCATGTCTTTGTTTACCTAATATAATATCTGCTAAGCCATTTACATCATTCATTTTGGATTGCCATTCCGCATGTTCTATTGATCCTAATTTTGGTTGTTTTCTCTCTAAATAGTAAGCTTCTCTATAAACAAACATTACGACATCAGCATCTTGTTCAATTGATCCCGACTCTCTTAAATCAGCTAATTGTGGTTGTTTATCATCTCTTTGTTCTACTGCTCTTGATAATTGAGAAAGTGCCAATACTGGAACCGACAATTCCTTTGCTAACGCTTTTAAGCCCTGAGTTATTTCGGAAATTTCCTGCACTCTTCCATCATTTTTATTTGAACTAGATCTCATCAATTGTATGTAATCAACAACAATTATACTAAGACCAAATAATCTTTTTATTCGTCTAGCCCTGTTACTTAAAGTTGCAATAGTAATTGCTGGCGTTTCATCGATGTAAAGTGGAAGGTTGTAAATATTTCTAGAAGTTTCAATGTATCTATTTATTTCTTCCTCGGTAACTTTGCCTCGCCTTATATCGTCAGACTTTATTCTTGCTTGTTCCGATAGAATTCTAGTTGATAATTGTTCAGAGGACATCTCGAGGGAAAAGAAAGCAACTGATGATTTTTCTTGTCTCTTTAAAATGTGTTGAGCGGCATTATAGGCAATATTAGTTGCTAATGCTGTTTTACCCATTGAAGGTCTGCCAGCTAAAATGACTAAATCAGATTTATGTAAACCTCCTAATTTTTCATCTAAGTCTGTTAAACCTGTAGGCACTCCAACTATTCCTTGATCATTTTGCATAGCAAGAGTTGCCATTTCGATAGTTTGGTCTAAAGCCTGATTAAATTTTAAAAAAGATTGAGAAAAACTTCCTCTTTCAGCTAAATCAAATAGTGATTTTTCTGTGCCCTCTATTATATCCTCAGCATTTTGTTCATCAGAATTTGCATTCATAGTATCATTCGATAATTTATTAGAAATTTGAACCAATTCTCTTCTTAAATACATTTCATGAATTATTTTTGCATAATCGACAGCTTGTTTTGAAGAACTAGAAAATCTAGTCAGTTTAACTAAATACTCTGTACCACCAACTTCATTTAGCATGTTATCTTTTTCAAAAAAGTTTTTTAGAGTTATTGGGTTTGCTATCATCCCTTTGTTATTTAAACTTTCAATTACCTCATAAATCTTTATATGCGCAGGATCATAAAATATAGATGGGTTTACAATAGTTGATACTTCATCAATTATATCATTATTTACCATTATAGAGCCAATAAGCGCTTGTTCAGCCTCTAGATTTGAAGGTTGTTTTAAATCTAATTTTGTTTGAATTGGATTGATTTCTTTCATTATTTTATAATAAAACATTGCCTCTTTCTTAAAAGAAAAAGTTTTATACATATTTTTTTCTTCTGTGGAGAAGTTATTTAGATTTTATTTTGTCTATTTTAATGTAGATATTAACAGAGACTTCAGAGTGAAAATTAATTTTTGCAGAAAATTTTCCAATTTTATTTAAGTCATCCTTCAAAATTAATTGCGAAGGGCTAACTGCAGTTTTAAATTTTTCTACTATCAAATTAGTGATCTCTTTAGGTTTGATTGATCCGTATAAATCTCCGTTATCCTTACTTTCTTTATTAAATGTAATAGTCTTATTATCAATTAGTTTAGCGATATCTTTAAATTTATTTTTAATTTCATTATTTCTTTTATTTAACTCGTCTTTTTTATTAGTGACGAACTTTTGATTTTCGTCGTTAAATCTTAATGCTTTACCTTGCTTTAATAAAAAGTTTCGTCCAAATCCATTTTTCACAGTAACATTATCACCAATATTTCCTAGATTTATAATATTCTCTAATAAAATTACTTTCATTTATATAAGACCTAATATTTTGGCTTTTTTGATTTCTCTATTAAGTTTTTTTTGCTTACTAAAAGAGACGGAGGTAATTTTTGATGAGATAATTTTACCATTATCTGAAATATATTTTTTTAATAAACTAACATTTTTATAATCTACTATTGGAGCATCTTTTACTGATAAGGGGCATTTTTTTGAAAATTTACCATCATTTTTTTGAAATAGGCTTAGTTTGCTTAACGAATTTGAACTTCTTTTTTGAAATTTTTTATTTTTTCTTTTCATTCAATTTAATTTTTTTTAAAATATTCACTTTTTGTATCAAGTTTTTTATACTTAACAGTTAAATGTCTTATTATAGTATCGTCTATTTTTATTTTTTTTTTCTATTTCATCTAATGTATTTTTATTTCCCTCAAATTTGTAATGGATAAAAAAACCTTTTTTATAATTTTTTATTTTATTTGTTAAACTAATCAATCCCCATTCTTCAATTTTTACAACTTTTCCAGAGAAATTATTAATTAAGTCGTTATACTTTTCTTTTAAGGCTTTTATCTGCTTTTCAGCTAAATCTTGCCTTACAATAATAGTATTTTCGTATAATCCCATATAGTGTTTTGTTTTATTATTAGATTAGTTATTAATAAAAGCAGGTTTATACTATAAAGAAAAATTATAGCAATACTAATAATTATGAATTAAATTACTATAATAAATGAGTGCATTATTATTTCCTGGTCAAGGATCACAATTAGTTGGTATGGGGAAAGAGTTTTATACTAAATTTGATTTAGTAAAAAAAATATTCAATGAAGCAGACGAAAGATTAAATTATCCGATTTCAAAAATAATACTTGAAGGTCCAGTAGATGAATTACAACTTACAAAAAATACTCAGCCGGCAATTTTAACAGTTAGTTATTCCATTTTTAAAATTTTAAAGGATGAATTTGAATTTGAATTTGAGCAATGTAAGTATTTTGCAGGCCATTCATTAGGTGAATATAGTGCTTTAGTTTGTTCCGATTGTTTAGATTTTAGCGATGCAATTTATTTATTAAATGAGCGAGGTAAAGCTATGCAAGAAGCTGTCCCCATAGGAGAGGGATCCATGATCGCAGTTCTTGGAGTTGATATAAAGGAGATTTATAAATTAATAGAAACAAGAGAAGAAAAAAATGGAATTTGTGAAATAGCAAATGATAATGCAGAAGGTCAAGTTATAATTAGTGGAGATACTGAAAATGTTAATGCATTTCAAAAAACCTTGAAAAATAAGAAAATTAAATCTATTCCACTTAAAGTTAGCGCACCATTTCATTGTTCTTTAATGAAAACGGCTGCCGAAAAAATGAAAGACAAAATAAATAATACAGCTTTCAAAACTCCAAAATTTAAAATAATTAACAATGTTACAGCTACACCAGAGACTAATATAATTAATATAAAAAAATTATTAGTAAATCAGATTGCATCAACGGTTAAATGGAGAGAAAGTATAATATATATGGTTGAAAAAGGAGTTAAAAATTTAATTGAAATTGGACCTGGAAAGGTTTTAACGAGTATGGCTAAACGATCAACAAATAATTTAAATTACTTTTCAATTAATTCAATTCTTGATATTCAAAATTTAAAAAATGAATTTAAAAAATAAAAAAGTTTTAATTACTGGAGCTACCGGTGGTATTGGAAATAGCTTAGTTAAAAAATTTAATAGCTTAGGATCAATAGTGGTTGCAACAGGCACTAATCAAGATAAGCTAAATAAGTTGAAAGAGGATTATCCAGAAGTTGATGTAAAAAAATTTAGATTAGAAGAACATAATAAAATTGAAGAATTTATAGATACAATCGATAAAGAAGTAGAAGGTTTGGATATTCTCGTTAATAATGCCGGTATTACTATAGATAATATTTCAATAAGACTCACTGAAGAAAATTGGAAAAAAGTTTTAGACATAAATTTAACTTCAAGCTTTTTAATGTGTAAATACTCTATTAAAAAAATGCTTAAAAAAAAATCAGGAAAAATAATAAATATAACTTCAATAGTTGGTCACACTGGAAATTTAGGACAAGCTAATTATGCTGCTTCAAAGGCTGGCGTAGTGGCCTTTTCTAAAAGTTTAGCTATTGAGTATGCCAAAAAAAATATAAATATAAATTGTGTTTCACCAGGATTTATCAAAACTGAAATGACAGACAAAATCCAAGAAGATTTTAAAAAAAATTTGTTAGCAAAAATTCCATCAGGTGTTCTTGGAACAACCGAGGATGTTTCTAATTGCGTGGCCTTTTTAGCTTCTGATATGGCAGATTATATTAATGGTGAAACAATACATGTTAATGGTGGAATGTATATGTCTTGACAATTCTTATTAATAATCTATTAACAAATTAAACAAGAAAGGATTTCATGTCAGAGGATATTAGAGGAAAAATAAAAAAAATAGTGGCCGATCATCTCGGTATCGAAGAAGAAAAAGTTACTGAGGAAGCAAGTTTTATAGACGATCTAGGCGCTGATAGTTTAGATACGGTAGAATTAGTCATGGCTTTTGAGGAAGAGTTTGGTTCTGAAATTTCAGATAGTGAAGCAGAAAAAATTCTTACTGTTGGAGATGCGATTAAATTTATTGAGTCTAAATCAAGTTAAAAATATTTAAAAAGATGAAACATGATAAAGCAAATATCATGGTCATATTATCTTCTCCTTCAGGAGTAGGAAAAACGACACTTACTAAAAAAATTCAACAGAAATTTGAAAATTTTAAAATTTCAGTTTCACATACCACGAGATTACCAAGATCTAATGAGGTTGACTCTGTTGACTATTTTTTCACAACTAATCAAAAATTTAAGGAATTGGCAGACAATAATCAATTTTATGAATACGCAAAAATTTTTGAGAATTATTATGGGACTTTAAAAAAAAACGTGGACGAAATAATTCTTCACAACGATTTAATTTTTGATATCGATTGGCAGGGAACTAAACAGTTATCGAAATTTAAAAATTTGAATTTAGTTAAAATTTTTCTAATAGCGGAAAATAAGGAGGAATTAAAAAAAAGATTAGTTAACAGAAATCAAAATACAAAAGAGGAAGTTGAAAAAAGGTTTAACTCTTTCGATGAAGATGTAATACACTGGAAAGACTATGATTACATTTTAATAAATAAAAATCTTGATGTTTGTTTTCATCAAATAGAGAAAATTATCTTTAATCATAAATCTGTTATTCCTCATAAAGTTGGGTAATTTTATAATAAGTTTCGGGTTCAATTTCTGATGGTCTAAGTTTTAAATTTATTTCTGGAAGAAGTTTTAATTTATTTATGTCTATTATTTTTTTAATATTTTTATTGATCATTTTTCTCTTATTTGAAAAAATTGTATTTGTTATTTTTTCTAAACTCTGTATTTTTTTAATTCTAAACTTTTTTAATAATTTAGGCTGAAAATGGATAATTTGAGAAGTTATTTTTGGTTTTGGAAAAAAACAATTGCGTGAAACCAAAAAACTTTTTTTAATATTAAGTCTATATTTAGTTAATATAGAAAGCCTCCCATATTCTCTTGATAAATAATTAGCAATAATTTTTTCACCTAATTCTTTTTGAAACATAAAAATTAAGTTTTTAAATTTGGGAGGCCATTTTTTGAATCTTAATATTCGTACTAAAATTTGAGAAGAAATATTGTAAGGTAAATTTCCAATAATTATAGAATTTTTTTTTGCCAAAATTTCTAAATTAATCTTGAGAATATCTGCTTTATAAACTTTAACTAAATTATTTTTGTTGTATTTTTTTTTTAGAATATTTGCTAAATTATTATCTTTCTCAATTATAGATAAAGATCTAGGATCATTTTTTAGAATTTCCTCAGTTAGAGCACCTTTACCAGGACCAATTTCTATCACATCTTTATTTTTAAAATCAGTAAGATTTATTATTTTTCTAATTATATTTTTATCAATTAAGAAATTTTGGCCCAATGACTTTTTTGCAAATTTCATCTTCCAAACTTTTGAACAAAACTTATACATTTTAACAAGCTAGTCTGATCAGCTTTATTTTTTCCTATTAAATTAATAGCCACCCCGTGATCAGGCGATACTCTCAAGTATTTTAACCCAAGAGTAATATTTATAGCGTCAAATTTAAATAATGTTTTGAAAGGAATTAAAACCTGATCATGATACATGCCAATAATTACGTCGTAATTTTTGTAATCTTTTATGAAAACAGTATCAGCTATCAGCGGACCCTTTATACTCACTTTAAATTTTCTTAATTTAGAAATAGATGGTTTAATTATTTTTTTTTCATGAGAGTCATTTCTTAATTCAGCATTATGAGGATTTAGACCAAGTATACCGATTTTAGGTTTTTTATTATATTTTTCATTAAACCATTGATTAATTAATTTTACTTTTTTAACTATTAATTTTATTTTTAACGCCCTCGAAACATCAGCTAAATCAATATGAGTTGTAATAGGACTTACAGCAAATTTTCTGTTCTTGATCAACATCACTTCAGACTTATCAGCTACTTTACACTTATTAGCTAGGAATTCTGTTACACCTATCTTTTTACTGCCTAAAAGATTTTTACTAATTGCACAGTTAATAATTCCAGATACATTCTTTTTCAAACCAAGTTTATGTCCTAAATTTAAAGAATTAATTACAAATTTTGAAGCACTAGTTCGAGAAACATTAAATGGATTTTTGAATTTTAATTTTAAATCAATTACCTTTAAATAAGGACTTTCACTATAATTTTCTATATTGTCAATTTTTTCTATTTTACATTTGTAATTCAATTTTTTAAATTGGCTTTTTAAAAGCTTATAATTTGAAATTAAAAAAATTCTTTTTTTTAATCTAACATCAATTCTCTTCCAACTTTTAAAAATTAATTCAGAATTAATACTATTAGGATCTCCACTTAAAATTATAATTTTTTTGTTCATCTATACTCAATCAAACTGTTATTTTTAAGTTTAGACAAATGACTTATTGAGTATAAATCAAATAATTCATTTTTTTTTTTGATTTACGAGTCTCGATCTTAATTTAGATTTATCTAAATCAGAAACTTTAGATAATTTAAAATCTACCAGTTTTAAAAATAATACGCTATTTTGTTTTTTTATAGGTTTTGTCACACCACCCTTTTTTAACTTTTTTATTTCTCTGTAAATATCATCTGAAAGAGCCTTTGCGTTTATCCACCCTAAATTTCCATCATCTTTAGCACTCGATGACACACTAAATTTTCTAGCAATAGATTCAAAATTTTCTTTTTTTAGCATTTCTTCAATATCTGAAATTTTTTTATTTTCATTTTTAAAATCATTTATAATTATTTCAATTTCAGATAAATTAAATTCTTCTATCGCAAATTCAGTTTTTAAAATTTTTTCTAAATTATCATTAATTTTTTTTTCATCTATTTGAATTCTATTTGAATAAATTAAATAAATTAGTTTTCGCCATCTAAATTCTGTTTCTATCTCTTCTTCAAAAAGTTCATAACTCAAATCATTTTCTCTAAATTTTTTTTTTATAGTATTAATGTCATTTGAGTAAATAGACTGAATATAATTTTGCGTTTTTACATAATCTTTTTTTATATTATATTTAGATAATTCAATTTTTTTTAATTTTAATTGAATTAGGTTTTCTAGCATTTGTTTTTTTAAAAGATTGATATTTTTTTGATTAATTTCCTTATTTCCTAAAATTAAAGAACTCAGAATTTTATTTTTTATTTCGTAATTAGTAATTATTTGATTATCAACTTTTACAACAATTTTATTTTTAATTGCAGAAAAAGACTCACTAGAAGCTAAAAATATAAATATAGAAATATAAAAAAATTTTTTAATAAATATCATTAATTACTAAAAGTGGGTGAATTTATATTACCAAAGGGAACTAAAGTTATTTTGAATAATAAAGAATTTTCAGGTTCTAACTCTGAGTCATTATAAAATTCTCTTCTGTAAACCAGCCCGGCTCTCAAGCAGTCATTTAAATACTCATAACTTAAGTTATAAAATTCTGCAGAGTTTGTTACAAGGTTACGTTTTGTTTCTAGTGAAAATTTACTTTGCTCTTTATTATTTAATTCAATTTTTGTTTTAAAATAATTCTGATCACCAATATGTTTTTTTTCTTCCACATAATCAAAATTAAAGTCTAACGAACCAAAGTTCATTTGTGTGCCAATTTCATTGTAATTTAAATCATTATAATTCTGATCAACCGCAAAATTATAACTTAATTTTATATTATCATTAATATCAAAACTTGTGGATCCCACAATATCTGAGAGTTTTTCGTCTAAACTTGTTTTTGTCGGCATTTTTTTATTTTCTTCATTATTAATTATTTGTGCAATTGAAAAATCAAATTCTCTATTTTTCTTTTCAATTTTATAATCAAGTCCAACAGTGCTTGTAAGTCCTGTTTCAAAATTATTATTATTATCTAGTCTATTTAGACTAAATGCGTTGATAGGGTTTAATCTTGGTCCGTCACTTTCTTTTCTCATACTACCCGGAGCGTATCTAAATAATATTTTTGGTGTAAAAAGATGGTTTGAATTTACTTTATTTTTATATAAATTTAATTCAGATGAAAATCCTAATGCCCCATACAGCTCGCTAGTAAAGTCTTTTTTAAAAACGTCGACATTATCGGTTTCATAATTTAAATTTTTAAAATTTCCTAGTAATTTACTTTTTATACCATTATCAAAATATTTATTATTTGAATCCCAATTAAAATCGTTAATTAAAAATTTAGTAGATTTATTTGTGTCATAGTTATGAAATTTTAAATTAGATTGTAAATCTAAAAAGCCCAGTTTATCATTACTAAACAAATTTTTATCTAGGGTAATTTCAGGTAAAATATATTCATATTTATCGTTATAATTTTCTTTTAATGTCTCATAAATACTTGCATTTAGCCCTAAAAATAAATTTTCATTCTCATGAGAGTAATCAAATGAGTTTTCCAAAGTATCTACGCTATAATCGACAAGATTAGATTTTATTTTGTATAATTTTAAGTATTTGTCATTAGAAACATTTTGCACTGATAAATTTAAATTATTTTCTGAATTATTTTCACCTTTAAAATTTCTTACGTATTTTGCAAAAATATGAGATTTTTCACCCGCCTTCTTCGTGTCAGTAGTTTTTTTATATCCTTTAGTGTAGCCAAAATCAGCATATAAATTTGAGTCTTTAAACGCTTGTTGATATTCACCATTTAAAAAAGGATTCTCTCTTTCAAATAACCTACTACTCAAAGTAAAATTTTTATCGTTATTTATTGCAAAAAAATAAGGAATATTAATACCAGTGCCTAGGTTCTTCGAGTCTGAGATTGATGGTGTTAAAAATCCAGATCTTCTGTCCACGCTTGGATCTGGATGGGAAATTTTAGGAATATAAAATATAGGAATATCATAGACTTTTATTAATGCATTATCATAATAAATGGTTTTCTTTTTATTATCGTGCAATATTTCTGAAGCTTGAATTGTCCATGGAGGACATTTATCATCTTTCCTATAATCACAAATGGTAAATACACCTTTTTTGAAAGAACTTTTATTACTTGTTAGATTTAAAGTATTTGCAAAAATTCTAGGCTTATTATTTTTTGCATATTTAAATTTATTTTCGTTTATAAAAGTTTTTACATCAGTTCCTAAAATTTCTCTCTTTTTTGTATCTATATAAATTTGAGAAAATTCGTATTTATTTTTTAATTTATCTTCAATTTCTATAAATCCTATTGATTTAAAAATATTATATTTTGCTTGGTATTCAAAATTTTCTAGATATATAATATTTCCATCCTGATCTTTTATAATAGCTTTTTTATCTGATCTTATGATTTTTTTATTATCGTCAACAATAATATCTCTTCCATCAATTAAATACTTTTCGGAAGTTGTTACAACAGTAGGTCCTAAACTTTTAAAAATTTTATCATTTTCAAAATATTCTGCATACTGAGTTTCAATAGTATTGTTTTCTTTATCAATCGCAAAAATATCATTTTTTATTACTAGCACTCCTTTAGTTTTATCATGCTTTACATATTCACTGTTTATTTCACCATTCTTAGTAGTTACTATTACGTCTTTTTCAAAAATTGAAATCTTATTTTCTTTACTTAAAGTTATATTTTTAGCTTCAATCAATATATTTTCTGCAATTAATTTTGTGTTACAAAATATTAAGATGAGGAATATTATAAAATTATTTTTCATTTATTTGAAGCACACCAATGAAAGTAAATAAACTTAAAGCTAAAACTGGAGACCATATAGCCAAGATCAAAGGGACTCTATCGGTAATACCTAGAGCGAGCGATAAATCTTTAAAATAGTAAATTATAACTGTAACAACTAATCCAATGGTTATAAATTTTAAATTATCTGATTTTTTAAGTGTATTCATTGTTAAAATTGATGCTATTGCAGTCATCAAAAATAAAAAGAATGGCAATGATAGCATTGAATGTAGGCTTTGACTCAAAAAACGCTTACTATATCCACTATTCAAAAGCTTATCATAATTAAGGATTAGTTCCAAAAAGGACATAGTATCAAAATTTCTAAACAAACTATTAATTTTTTCATAATCGTAAATTGACTCAATTTGATAATTTTTAGTTTTTTTACTTTTAAAAATCCCATTTTCTGGGAAAGATATTATTACGTCATTAAGTATCCATAAATTAGTGCTAATGTCAGCTGAATTTGAGACTATTTTTTCCCTTAATTCATATTTATTGTTTAAGTGAAAAATTGTTACATCAGTTAATTTTAGTCCGTTTTTTTTCGAGGCAGTTATTATCCTATCTCCACTATTTAAACTCTCTTTAATCCACAATCCATTTTTGTTAAAAGTAACAAGATGTTCAATATCTTTTGCGTATAAAGATTTTGTCTTTTCGTAATATTTAACCATTGACGAAGTAATTGGAGTTGAGGCTAAAAGAATAAGCCAACCTACCATAAAAGATGTTAAAGCAAGTATAAAAAAAATTTTAATATTTGAATAGCCATAAACTTTCAAAGTAAGTAAATCTTTATTATTTCTAATTTTAATCATAAAAATCATACTTGATATAAAAATTATAAATGGCAACAATTTAATAATCATGCTTGGAATAAATATACTTGTTAACATTAAAGGTAAAAATATACTTACATCGATATTTTTAAAAAATTCTATTTCTTCAAATAAATTAAGTATTAAACCAAAACAATAAAATATTGCAACAACAACTAAAAAAGTTTTCAAAAAATTTTTTAATAAGTAATAAAAAATAATTTTATTCATACTACTTAACCTCTCTTGAAAATTGATGAACTAAAAATATGTAAACGAAAACAAATAAACAAAATGGAAGAAAAATATAAAAATACCTTATATAAGAATTTAATCCAGTATATCTAATTAATAGTTCTGTTATTACTAATAAAATAAAACTATAAACAAAGATTAAGGTTTTATTTAAAAAAAAATTATTATTCTTTACTAGAAGCATGCAGCATATAAGCGTTATTACAGGAATATATAGAGGTAGGATTGTTCTTCTTATCAGAACTTGAATAATCTCTTTATAACTTTCATTGTTGCATAATTTTGTATTGCGATTTTTAACTAATAAACATTTTCCTAATACAAAAGTCGATGTTTCTTGCATTTTGGGTAGTTTAATTGTTCTTGTTGAAAGATCTCCTAAATTAATATTGAGTTGCTCAAAATTAATTATCTCATTTTCTATTCCTTCTTTTTTGCTAGAAATTATTTGTCCCTTAAATAGTAAAATTTTATTTTCATTGGACACTCCTTTTTCAGCAATAATAGTAGTACTTTGAGTATTTTTTACGTTAGATGATAAATTTTTAAGATTATCACCAACGTCGTGTAAAAAAATATTTTGTAATTCATTCTTAAATTTTTTTTCAACAAAAAAAGTAAATCCTTTAAAAGAGTCACTAAATTGTTGTGGTTTAACAGTAGGTAAAAAAGAATTAAGCTGATCTTGACTTAGAATTTGTCTGGATTTATTTAATGCAACAGGAGTTAAAAATATAGATAAAAGTAAATTAAAAATTAAAATAATTATAGAAGTGAAGAAAAATAAATTTACGATCTGAATTTTTTTTACTCCTGAAGACCATAAAATTATAAATTCACTATCATTAATATGTTTTAAGATAAAAATAGTAATGGCAATAAGAAAAGATAATGGGATGAATTTAGGAGCAATTCCGAATAGATTTAAAATACAGTAAAAGAAATATGTTTTTATAGGATAGCCGCTATCTACCATTAGATCTAAAAAGTTCACAGCCCTAGCAGTTAAAGCAATAATTGATAATCCAAATAAAATTATTAGAAAAGTTTTAAAAATTTCTAATATGAAGTTTTGATAAATTTTATTCTGAAGCATTTGTATATTTTATATATAATTAATTCATCCATATAATAAATTCAACTTAAGAGTGAACAATGATAAATTTATCATTGAAATCTTATATATTTGATCATATATACCAATCAACTTTACCATTAATTATTTTAAAATTTATGACTATTAAAATCAGCTATTCCAGCAAAACAAAAAGCAAACCTTCAACTAACGCAGTTCTATTTGTAAACGACAAATTTAATACAAGTAATTTAAAGAAATATATCTCTAATTCTGAATACTCATACATAAATGATTTACTTAAAACTAGTGATTTAAAGAAAAATATTTTTGTATATGAGGTCAATTCTAAAAAAAAGATAGTTTTAATATCAATTAAAAATAGTTCGAAAACCTCTGATATTGAAAAGTTAGGTGCAGAATTTTATGGACGCATAAACTATGGAAAGAGTAGCGAGTATTTTATATACTCAGACACAGTAGCTATTGGAAGAAATAGTAACTTTTTAGGTCATTTTCTTCATGGACTTAAATTAAAATCTTATAACTTTAGTAAATATAAAACAAAAAAAGAAACGAGAAACATATCTATTAATGTATTGGGAAATAAAAATATACCATCTACTATGATTCAACTAAAATTTAAAGCTTTAGAAGAAGGAACTTTTTATGCCAGAGATTTAGTTTCTGAGCCAGGAAATATTTTACATCCAGATGAATATGCAAAGAGATTAATTTCTCTTAAAAAAGATGGCTTAAAAATAAATATATATGACCAAAAAAAATTAAAAAAACTTGGTATGCACTCATTGCTTGGCGTTGGAATGGGAAGTGTTAGAGGATCTTATCTTGTGACAATGGAATGGAAAGGATTAAAAAATAATTCTAAACCTGTAGCTTTTGTCGGAAAAGGAGTTACTTTTGATACTGGTGGTTACTCACTAAAGCCAGCAAGGTTTATGGAAGATATGACCTACGATATGGCAGGATCTGCAGCAGTAGTAGGCTTAATGAAAAGCTTAGCTTTAAGAAAAGCAAAAATTAATGCTGTGGGAGTTGTTGGACTCGTTGAAAATATGGTTAGTGGTGTTGCCCAAAGGCCTGGAGATATTGTTAAATCTTATAGTGGTAAAACTATTGAAGTATTAAATACAGATGCAGAAGGTCGTTTGGTTTTAGCAGATGCTCTAACTTACACGGAAAAAAAATTTAAACCTAAGCTTATAGTTGATCTAGCAACCTTAACTGGCGCAATAATTGTTTCGCTTGGATCAGAATATGCCGGTCTTTTTTCTAACGATGATAAATTATCTAAAGAAATTTTAAGTGCAGGCGAGAAGGTTGAAGAGAAATTATGGAGAATGCCTCTTCATAAAAATTATGACAAATTAATAAATTCTAAAAACGCCGATATGCAAAACATAAATTATGTTGGTGGAGCAGGGTCTACAACAGCAGCTCAATTTTTACAAAGATTTATTCTTAATAAAACTCCATGGGCTCATTTAGATATTGCCGGAATGGCCTTTTCAAAATATGGAGGATCTTTAAATTCAAGTGGTGCGACTGGATTCGGCGTTAGACTGCTAAATCAACTTATAGAAGAAAATTATGAGTAGTGTAGAGCAAACTCTATCCATAATAAAACCAGATGCTGTAGAAAGAAACCTAAGTGAAAATATTAAAGATATTTTTTCAAAAAATAATTTAAAAATAAAAGAAATTAAAAAAATTCACATAAATAAAGATGAGGCAGCTGAATTCTACAAAATTCACCAATCTAAACCATTTTACAACGATCTTTGCGCTTATTTATCTTCAGGACCTATTATAGTTATGATTTTAGAAGGTGAAAACGCAGTGTTGGCAAATAGAAAATTAATGGGAGCAACAAACCCTAAAGATGCTGAGGAAAATACAATCAGAAAATTATATGGAATTTCAATCGACAAAAATTCAGTCCATGGATCAGACTCAATTAATAATGCAAAAAAAGAAATTGAATTTTTTTTTAAAAACTAATTATTTCTAAAAATTTTTATAATCGCTTCAGGGAAAGCTTTATATTCAAGTACTTGAGTTTTTTTTCTTAGAGTATTTTCATTATCATGGCTATTTATAAAAAAAAACTTTTGAACAATCGAGTTACCACTGTCTAGTTTTTTATTTACAAAATGAACTGTGCATCCTGTTTTGATTTCTCTATTTTTTAATATTCTAGAAAAAGTATTTAAACCTTTGAACTTAGGCAGCAAAGAAGGGTGAATATTTATAATTTTTTTATGATAATTTTGAATTAAGTTATTTGAAATGATTTTCAAATAACCAGCGAGACAAATAAAAGATATTTTGTATCTTTTTAAATTATATAAAATTTTTTTTTCATAATTACTTAATTTAGTATCTATAAAAAAATATGGAATCTTGTATTTTTTAGCATAGTTGATTCCATAAGCATTCCTATTATTACTTATTACTAAACTTATTTTTATAGGAAAATTACTATCCCTTGAGCTGGAGATTAGATTTTTAAGATTTGATCCTTGTCCCGAGATAAAAACACATGTATTTTTTTTTACCATTTTAAAGAGTTTGACAACTTAAATTTCCTTTTATCTTTTGTAATAAAACCGATTTCATAAGGAGCAAATTTTTTTGAAAATACTTTTTTTATTTTAAAAATATTTTTTTTGGAGACAATTAAACAAAAACCAACTCCACAATTGAAAGTTTTAATCATCTCTTGATTCGAAATATTTTTACTTTTTAACCATTTAAAAATTTTTAATATCTTTATTTTTGAAAGATCAAGATTTAGAGTTAAGTCTCGTGGAACTGATCTCAATAAATTTTCTACCAAACCACCTCCGGTGATATGGGCACCAACTTTTATTAAATTTTTGTTAGCAAGTTTTAAAATCTCATTAGAGTAAATTTTAGTAGGTTTAAGAATCTCATTTTTTAAATTTCTTGGAATTTTATTTTTTTGCAATACAGATCTTACAAGAGAATAACCATTTGAGTGAATTCCATTAGAAGGTACCGCTAAAACAATATCACCTTTCTTTACATTACTCTTATCAAGGATTTTCTTTTTTGAAACTATGCCCACGCTAAAACCAGCTAAATCAAATTTATTTTTTGTGTATATGCCCGGCATTTCGGCTGTTTCTCCACCTATGAGTTTACATTTAGATATTTCACATCCTTTAAAAATACCTTTTAAAATTTTTTTAGTTTTATTTAAATCTAATTTTCCTACTGCTATATAATCTAAAAAAAACAATGGTTTTGCTCCCTGAACTATTAAATCATTAATACACATAGCCACTAAATCAATTCCAATTGTGTTAAATTTTTTCAATTTATTAGCTAAGTCAATTTTTGTACCTACTCCATCAGTACATGAAACTATTACAGGGTCCTTTATTTTGAGATTACTAATATCAAACAAAGAACTAAAGCCTCCTATCGTTTCTTTTTTAGAGAAACTCTTCGTTTTTTTGACACTTTTTCTTGAAACATTAGATATATAACTAACAAGTTTATTTGCTAACGAAATGTTAACACCGCTCTTTTTATAACTATATTTATTTTTTTTCATCTATAAATTGATAACTGAATTTTTATGAAATTATACAAACAACTAGTTATTATTTTAGTGGTTTTTTTTAAAACTGAAACTGTTTTTTCTGAAAACAAGTTATTTAATGTTAATAATATTGAGTTAGAAA
>MDTB01188952.1_pt1 | contig 25351 bp, 16 predicted proteins | sample 811161 | NCBI WGS metagenome assembly MDTB01 (sample SAMN05326650, study PRJNA326480) | marine metagenome | isolation source: seawater | place: Mediterranean Sea | collected 2009
AATTTTAATTTTAGTTTCATATATATTTTCATCAGATAATAGATCGACAATATATTATAATGGTAATCCAAGTGGCGTTGAAACTTATAATCTTGTATATAAAACAGATTCAACAGATTATCAATTTAGTAATCGGTTTATTGTTAATAATGATTATATTCTTGAAAGGTTTTCATTTTATTTTAGTTTTTTAGAATATCCTGATTCTATAATGGTAATTCTTCAAGAAAATGAAAATGAATCTCCGGGTAATATTATAGGTGAATGGCCAGTTACGATTAATCAAAATTATCCAAATGGTTCAGGGTACAATATTTTTACATTAGATGAATGTATACAATTAGATATTGATCAGACATATTGGGTTACAGCCTTATCTCGTGGTAATGGAATTTTAAAATGGAACCATACAGATGAAAATTGGCCAAATATTAGTTCTTTTAATGGTGGACTATCGTGGTCTGACGTTTCACTGAGTCCTCCTGGAGCTAGTATAGTTTACGGGGAGACAATCTATTATCAAGATCCAATATGGGGTGATGTAAATGATGATTTAATTCAAAATGTTGTGGATATAATACAGATGGTTCAATTCGTTATGGAAGAATTAAACTTATCTGAAAATCAAATTTACAAAGCTGATATTAATCAAGATGGTGAAGTTAATGTAATAGACATCTTAGGAGTTGTAAATATAATTCTGAATACTACTCCACCAATGGTAACTTGGTTATTAGAAAACATAAATACTTTTTCTCCTAGCTTTGAAGAACTTATTGGTCCTTCAACTTACAATGGGAATATTTCTTTATATTATTTTGGAAAAGCAGGTTGAGCGATGTGCCGGCACCGGTTCGGTGTTTTAAATGACTTATATTTAGAACTTCAGTCCGAAGGTATTAATGATGTTTCTATTATGGGTATAAACGGTTATCAATATTTGGAAGATGATTACCAAGACATGATTGATCAGAGGTTACTTCCATGGGTTCAAGATTATCCAGAAGTAGACGTATGGGGCCAGTGGGGAGTTGTTTTGCGTGATTTATTTATATTAGATAGAAATGGTATACTCATAACAAAAATTAATTTAACAGCATTTAATCCTGACCCTACATCGACTTGTGGACAGAATTATGATACAATTAAGAACGTAATTTTAAATGCTAGATAGGCTTATTAAGCAGTGATTAAATTTATATTTTTTGATATTAAAAATTATTATTTAAATAATATCACCTTGAAAAAAATATATTAATTGATAGAATCCTAAATTATTTTAAATTCAGTTATATTTTATATAATCTAAATTTATAATTGAATTAGTGTATCAAATAAATTTTTATTAGATTGAATTTTATCTTTATTTCCAATTATACTTCTTACAGCATTTATAGAGAAATCCTGAATTGGATAAAAATAACCTTGTAAATCTTTAATATTTGTTGATTTAATTTCTGATAAAATTTTAAATAAAAATTCCTTTGTTTTTCCTGTTAAGTACCTATTTCTTGAAATAATTCCTTGCATGTATGGATTCAATAATGGGTCAAAATTTCCAAATGTACGAATAATTAATTGTTCTAAAGCACGTTCAGATAATTCAATATCTTTTACAGCTTGAGGTATATTATTATATGCTTCATATGTAGACTTCACATTTGGATCACGATAACTTACAAAAGATAATATTCCTGTATTTGAATCAAATATTGGGAAACAACCATAAGCTCCACCTTGTGCTCTCACTTTTTCATGAAGGTATTCATTTCCTAAATATGATCTTAATACTTCAAAAGATCCATTAAAATCTTTTCCAGATTTAAATATTTCACCCGTTTGTACTGCAAAAACTATTTCAGCAGATGTTATTAGAGCATCATTACCAAAATTAGTATCCATAGTTATCTTTTGTTTTGGCAATTTTTCTGAACTTAAGTTTTGAAAGATTTTATTAATTATTGGCTTTGCATAAATAATATCATTTCTTTCTGCAGTTATTGTGAAGATTGAATTTTGTTGATTAAATAATAATTCCCCAATTTTAATGAGAGATGATATCAATTCATTTTCCATTTTATCATAGTTTGAAATAAGTTTTTTTAAATGAAGAAAACCCATTGAACCAGAAACTAATTCTTTAATATAGCAAGATTCATGTAATTTAGCTTTTGAGCGTGAAAGTGGTAATTGATATCCTTCACTCTGAACTTGATTCTCAATCCAAGCATAATTACGTTCTATGATTTCTTTTATACGATGTGTATTTTCAAAATTATGTTCAAATATAAGATCTTCAATTAGTTTTAAACCTTCACTTATATACTCTTTTAAAATTTTGGCATTTATCCAGAAAATTGATTTATAATCATCTCTATTTTCTACATGGTTAAAAATGGAAAATTGATAACTAATATTACCAGTATAAATATTTTTCTTTTTTGAAAATTCAATATAATCTAACTTTTTTGTTCCAATTTCGGTTATTATCATACCAAAAATATCTAAATAGATAAGTAGATTTTTGGGAATTATTGAACAATCAAATCCAAAATTATAATAAGATATTCCCCCTGTATAAATATCATTTAAAATAGTTGTTGAATTATTTTTACCATTTATAATGTCCGCAGCTTTATAATCTAATTCTTTAGGAATATCATTTATATTAATTGAAGGTAAAATTTCTAGATTTTTTTCAGAATTTTCTAAGTTTTGATATTTTTCAAATTCATGCGTTTTATTTATAAGATTATTAATTTGATTTTTAGTTAAAGATGATTTAAAATTAGATAATTTTGCTTTTAAATTTTCATTTTCTTTTTCATTTTTACCTTGCTCTGGTGATAAAGTGACAGCGACGGATTTTTCTAAATTTAATAGCTTATCCTCAATTAAATATTCTAAATAATTATCTTTAAGAATTTTTTTTCTAATAGATTTAAAAATCTTATCTGATTTTAATGCATTAAATGGACTTTTATTAAGTTTTTTTGCATTAGTTAATTTTAGAACATACTGTAAACCACGTTGACTATTGCATGACTCTTCTCTTTTATGAAATTCGTAATTATTAAGTTCAGAAAGTATAAGTTCAGAATCTAAACCGTTATTAATAATTTTTCTTAGGGAGGTGTTAAATATTCTCAAGAACTCATCCATTTTATTAATTTCAGATCCGATTACTTCAATAAACAATACAGCTGTATTGTTTTGACTGAGTAGTCCTCCTTCGATATCCTTACCAATTTTAGATTCAAAGAAATCAATTTTTAATGGAGAAGCATCAGAGGAAAATAAAATTTCACTTAAAATTTTTAATGCTAAAATTTCTTCGTCATTTTCAGAAGTTGTAACTGGAATACCTAAAATAAGGAAGGTTTTATTGGATTTACTTTCATTTTTATTTACTGCATAAGTTGAATGTATTTTTTTGAAGGATTTATTTTTTTTACCAAAATTTATAGGTTCAATATTTATTTTTTTTGAAAAATTAGATAAATAATTTTTATTTAAAAATTCAAGTTCTTGATTTAAAGGTGCATCACCATAAACAAAGAATGTAGCATTTGTAGGATGGTAAAATTTACTATGAAATTCTTTTAATTCATTCCATGTTAAGTCTGGAATATTTTTAGGATTACCTCCAGATACATGAGAATAAGTTGATTCTGGCATTAAATGCTCGAATAATGTATACCATGCTTGACTAGTAGGATTGGAGTAAACTCCTTTCATTTCATTATAAACAACACCTTTTATTTTGATTTCATCTTTAAAATTTTCTATATGATATCGCCATCCTTCTTGTAAAAATGCAAATTCATCAATTTTAGGATAAAAAGTTGTATCTAAATAAATGTCCATGATATTAAAGTATTCTTTTAAATTCCTCGTTGCAAATGGATACATCGTCATATCTGGGAATGTCATTGCATTAAGAAAGGTAGTAAGACCACCTTTAGAAATTTCATTAAAAACATCTTTTACTTGAAATTTTCGAGATCCTGATAAAACAGTATGTTCTAAAACATGGGCAACACCATTTGAGTTATTGGGGATTGTTTTGAAAGAAACAACAAATGTTTTATTTGAATCATTATTTTTTATTGCAAATAATGATGCATTTGTAGATTGATGATGAAATTGAAAAACTTCAGCACCAATCTCACTATTATATTCTTTTTTTAATAATTTAAAATCAAAATATGATGAGTTAATTTCTATTTCAGAATCCATTATTTATAGGTTGTAAATTCATTATTTTGAAATTTTTCCCAATAGTTATCTAATGCTAATTTAATTTCAGGTAATAAGAATATTGCTCCAATAATATTTGGAAAAGCACATGATAAAATCATCATATCTGAAAAGTCTATTACATTTCCCAAAGAAGCAATAGATCCAAGAATGGTACAGCTTAGATATAATCCTTGATAAACAGGAATTGTCTTTTCACCAAAAAGATATTTCCAACCTTTGTTACCATAATAGTACCATGAAATCATTGTACTATATGAAAATAAAAATACCACAATTGATAAAATATAAGGGAACCATGAAATAGCAGTACCAAACGCTGCACTTGTGAGCTCTGCACCATTTATTCCACCACCAACTTTGTAAAGTGGATTTGCATCTTTAGTAATTAAGATTACAGATGCAGTCATAAAACAAACAATGATTGTATCGATAAATGGACCAATCATTGCTACAATTCCTTCTCTTACAGGTTCATCTGTTTTGGCTGCAGAATGAGCAATTGAAGCAGACCCAACACCACCTTCATTTGAAAAGACTGCACGCTTTATTCCTGTTACAAGAACACCAATAAAACCACCATAAATTGCTTCAGGAGCAAAGGCTTCATTGAATATTGAAGAAATAACTCCCCCAATTTTGTCAAGATTAGTAAAGATTATAAATAATGATGCACCGACGTAAAGTAGAACCATTGCTGGTACAATTTTTTCAGTAGTCTGGCCAATACGCTCAATACCACCAATAATAACTGCACCTACTAAAACTGAAAGGACTATACCATAAATTAAAGAGCTAATACCCGTTAAAGAACCTACAAGAGCGTATGATTGGTTTGCTTGAAACATATTACCACCACCAAAAGCTCCACCAATAATAAATATAGCATAGGTTATACCAAGAACTTTCCCAAGTTTTCCTAATCCCTTTTTAGCTAAACCTATATCAAGGTAGTACATAGGTCCTCCATCGATTGTTCCGTCATGATTTACTTTACGATATAATTGTCCAAGGGTACATGAAACAAATTTTGCAGACATACTAAAAAATGCAATTATTATCATCCAAAAGACTGCTCCTGGTCCACCTAATGATACTGCTACAGCAACACCAGCAATATTTCCAAGTCCAATAGTTGCAGATAATGCAGAAGTGAGAGCCTGAAAGTGACTTATTTGTCCTTCATCATTTGGGTTGTCATATTTACCTTTAATTATGTCGATAGCATGAAAAAAACCTCTGATATTAATAAATTTAAAATAGAGAGTGAAGACAATAGCCCCAAATAATAAAACAATAACGATTACTGGGAATCCATATATTTGTTTGAAAAGAACAGATGCAATTATTTCTACCAAATATCCAAACAACGCATCAATTTTTTCCAAGTTTGTTAAAGATGAGTCCAAAACGTATCTCCTGATTAAAATCGATTAAAAAAATTTAGCACATAATAGGCATTATTTATTAGGTAAAGCAATAAATGAAAATGGTTTTATTTAATTGATTACTAAGTCTAATTTCTGTAATTCAATTTTAAACTAAATTATCAATTAACAATGACAGAAAATAAAAAGTTTTCATTAGAATATTTATCATACAGACTTCCTTATTATGGTGTAATTATATTTATAATTTTCAATTTTATCGCAATGATATTATATCCTGGTGGTACATATCAGAACCCAGATTTAGAAATTTATAAATTCACACAAAACTATTTTAGTGATTTAGGACGAACACTAACCATGGATCAGACACAGAATTTTTTTTCTAGTTTTATTTTTAACAATAGTTTGCTGATGATTGGAATTTTATTTGGATTATTTTATTACTTCCTACCCAACTTATTTATTTGTAATAGCTCAGCTCATTTATTATCCAAAATTGCATCAGGTATCGCTATTACATCTGGTATTGCATTTGCCGGCGTAGGCTTAACGCCCTCTGATTTATATTTAGATGGACACATGTTTTTTGTTCGGTGGGCATTTCGTTCCTTTTTTATTGCATCAGTGATATTTATTATTGCGATATATAAAGCGGAAGAATGGGATAATAAATATTCAATTATTTATATAGGTTTTACACTTATACTACTATTGTATATATTAATCATGGATTTTGGTCCGAAAGGAAAAGAATCAATGCAAGGATTAATTATTCAAGTTGTGGCTCAAAAAACTATTGCTATGGCATTTATAATTTCAGTTTATATGAAGTCTAAAGGTGCATTAGAAATCTACAAGCAGAAGATATTAAATTAAATTTCCAACATAGAATTGTGGAGATAGCATAGTAAATATTTTGGATGTTTATTATACTAGTTAGAATCATTTTAGAATTATATAAATATAATTATTATTAGTATTTTTAATTATTTCATCTTCTTAATTTTTTCATTTTCATAGTTTATCCCTCAAAAATTATCAATAAAAAGTATATCAATTCTTGTAATAAATAATTAATTAAATGATTAAGATTTTTTATCCAAAATATTAAGTATTTAATTGATTTCATTTATATGTCTTATTGGAATTATTAAATTAATAAACTAAACTTTTGATTACTTTGATTGTTAATATGACACAGATGTAATTAATAAAAAAAACAGAGGTTTAATTGAGTAAAAATGGCATTTTTTAGAACATAATAATTATATTAAATTACAGGTCAATATGGCAGAATTTAAAATACATTCAGATTTTGAACCCCAAGGTAGCCAACCGGAAGCAATAAATCATCTAAGTAATGGAATTGTGTCTGGAGAAAATCATCAAACACTACTTGGCATAACTGGTTCAGGAAAGACATTTACAATGGCAAAGGTTATCGAAAAGGTTAAAAAACCAACGATAATTTTATCTCATAATAAAGTTCTTGCCGCTCAACTATATGGTGAATTTAAATCTCTTTTTCCCGATAATCATGTTGAATTTTTCATTTCTTATTATGATTATTATCAACCAGAAGCTTATTTACCTACAAAGGATGTATTTATTGAAAAAGATATGTCCATAAATGAAGAAATTGACCGAATGCGATTAAAGGCAACCTCATCATTAATTAATAATAAAGATGTGATTATCGTATCAAGTGTTAGTTGTATTTATGGATTAGGCGATCCTGATGAGTACTCAAAACTAATGGTCTATCTTAAAGTTGGTGATGTCCTTAATTTAAATGAAACATTAAAAAAACTTGTTTCTATTCATTATGTACGCAATGATTTAATTTTGGAACCAGGAGTATTTCGAGTCCGGGGTGATATTATAGAAATTTTACCCGCTTATGAAGAAATAGCATATCGTATTGAGCTTTTTGGTGATGAAATTGAAAGGATTTATTCCTTTCATCCTATCAGTGGTGAAAAATTAAATGATTTTAAAGAGCTATATATCTTCCCTGCAAAACACTTTGTTACAACACAGGAAAATATGAATCGTGCTTTAAATGATATACGATCAGAATTGATGGAACGTTTAAAATATTTAAGAGAAGAAGGGCTTTTAGTTGAGGCTCAGCGTTTAGAACAGCGTACATTCTATGATATAGAAATGATGATGGAATTAGGATATTGTTCTGGAATTGAAAATTATAGCCGACATCTAGAGGGTCGAAAATCCGGAACAAGACCGCATACTTTATTAGATTTTTTTCCTGATGATTTTTTAATGTTCATTGATGAGTCTCATGTTAGTATTCCTCAAATAAGGGCAATGTATAAAGGAGATTTGTCTCGAAAAAATACATTAATCGAATACGGATTTAGATTACCGTCTGCAAAAGATAATCGACCAATGAAATTTAATGAATTTGAAAAAGCTGTAAATCAGGTAGTTTATGTTTCTGCTACTCCGGGTAATTATGAGGACGAAAAATCTGATGGACATGTAATAGAACAGATTATTCGTCCAACTGGATTGCTGGATCCACCGATTGAAATATATGAATCAAAAGGACAAATAGATCATTTAATTAGTGAAATTAAATTTTGTATTTCAAATAATGAAAGAATTTTGATTACTACCTTAACAAAACGTAGTGCTGAAGATTTGAGTGAGTATTTAGAAGAAGTTAATATAAGTGCAAAATATTTACATTATGATATCGATACAATTGATCGTGTAAAAATTTTGCGGGGATTAAGACTGAAAGAATTTGATGTCTTGGTTGGAATTAATCTTTTACGAGAAGGTTTGGATATACCTGAAGTTTCTCTAGTAGCAGTAATGGATGCTGATAAAGAGGGGTTTTTAAGATCAAGATCTTCACTTTTGCAAGTAGCAGGACGGGCGGCAAGAAATATAAATGGGAAAGTGATTTTTTATGCAGATCGAATCACTAAATCTATGAAAAATGTAATTGATGAGACAGAAAGACGACGTAAAATTCAAATGGAACATAATAAAAAGTTTGGCATCACACCTGAAACTGTAATTAAATCGATAGAGGATATTAAATTATCTACTGCAGTTGCTGATGAGCGGAATGATTATTATGAAGCAATTCCTGAGGAAATGCCTGAATTAAAAATAGATAATATTGAAGATATTGAAGCGTTAGAAAAAATAAAGAAAAAAATGTTTAAATATGCCAGGGATATGCAATTTGAAAAAGCAGCACTACTAAGAGATAAAATTAAAGAAATTGAAGAACGATTATAATTCCAAAATAGAATAATTGTTCAAGGAGAAAATATGGTTGATATAGATAAAATACAAAAGTCTGTAGGCATGATTGGAGAGTCAGAAGAAATTCGTGATATGGTTCATTTAATTGGACAGGTGGCACCTACAGAAATATCAGTATTAATCAATGGTGACTCAGGTTCAGGTAAAGAAATGGTAGCGAAAGCTGTTCATAAAAATAGTAGAAGAAAATTTGAGCCATATGTTGTTGTAAACTGTAGTGCGATTCCTGCAGGAATAATAGAAAGCGAATTATTTGGCCATAAAAAAGGTAGTTTTACAGGTGCAGGAGAAGATCGAAAGGGATATTTTGAAGCTGCTCATAAAGGTTCCATATTCTTAGATGAAATTGGAGAAACGCCTATGGAGACTCAGGCTAAATTATTACGTGTAATAGAAAACGGTGAATTCCTAAGAGTTGGAGATACAAAAACTCAGAAAGTCGATGTCAGAATTATCGCAGCAACGAATAGAGACTTAGTTACGGAAGTTAACGAAGGTAAATTCCGTAAAGATTTATATTTTAGATTAAAAACAATTACGATACAGGTACCTGCTTTAAAAAATCATTTCAATGATCTTCATTTATATGTTGAACGTTTTGGATTAGAATTTGGTGCAAAAAACGATATTGCTTTTAAAGGATTTACATCTGAAGCTCTTCAAACTATGAAAAACTATCATTGGCCAGGTAATATTAGAGAGTTAAAAAATTTTGTTGAGAGTATCCTTGTTATGAAAATGGGGAACCGAATAACACGTGAAATGGTAGTAAATGCTTTAGGTATGGCAGGAAAAGATGCATCAAATCCAAATCTACCAGTTTTTATTGATAGGGACTCTGATGATGTTGAAAGAGAATTAATTCTTCGTCAATTGTTGTTTTTACGTCAAGAAGTGAATGAAATAAAACAACTCATTCAAGGTGACGGTAGAATTTCTCAAAGTAATGATTCTAATTTACCATCAAATACGGCGCTATATTTACCAGCAAATATTCCTTTAGATAGTCATCAAAATCCTTCAGAAATTATGGATATTGATAGCGGACGAATTTCTGCAATTGATCCGGAATCTATAGGTGATGTGTCAATGAAAGATGTTGAACATGAACTCATAGAAAGTACTTTGGGTAAGCTAAACAATAATAGACGACAAACTGCAAAAGCTTTAGGGCTTTCTGAAAGAACTTTATATAGAAAGATTAAAGAGTTTAATATTACGAAAAAATGAGAAAATTAATTATAATTTTGGGACTATTTTTCTTAGGTGGATGTATGTATTATTCTATTCGAGGTTCAATACCCGCACACATTAATTCAATTTCTGTTGCACCTATTGTAAACGAAACAACTGAGTTTGGAATTGGTGATAGAATCATGACTGAATTAACAGATTATTTAATTAAACAAAATATCCTTGAAGTTTTAAATGAAAATGAAGCAGAAAGTCGTTTAACTATTACTATTAAATCTCTAGATGATAAGCCTTTGACTTATTCATTGAATAATAAAACTAACACAAACTATGAAAGAGTTGAAGAATGGCAGATTCAAATTCATGCAGAAATAAACTGGCATGATTTGACTCGAGATGAATCATTATTAAAAACTAATTTAAGTCCATGGGGAGCCTACGGATCAGGTACAGACATTAGTACTGATAAAATTGATAATGATAATGATGGAAAAGTAGATGAAGATGATGATGATGAATTTGGTTCTCCAAGGGAATCAGCAATTCGAATTGCAATTGATAAATTATCTGAACAACTTGTTAATCAAATAACATCAACTTGGTAGAAAGGTAAAAAATGGAAAATATTCTAGTTCAAAATGTCGGAAAACATGAAGGTGAAAATGTTAAACTCAATGGATGGGTTTATAATTCACGAAGAAGTGGAAAAATTGGTTTTTTATTATTTAGGGATGGAACCGGAATTATGCAATGCATAATAGTGAGGAATGATGTCGGAGATTCAGTTTTTGATGAATTCAAGAAATTAACTCAGGAGACTTCTATTTCGGTTCAAGGTGAAGTAGTAAAAAATGACAGAGCTACTGGTGGTTTTGAATTATTACTCTCAGACTTTGAAATTCATCATTTAATTGATGGATATCCAATTACGCCCAAGGACCATGGTACCGAATATTTAATGAATCATAGACATCTGTGGATTCGCTCAAAACGTCAACATTCAATATTAAGAATTCGTCATGAAATTATTAAGGCTACAAGAGATTTTTTTGATTCTAACGATTTTACTTTAGTAGATACACCGATATTTACATCAAATGCTTGTGAAGGTACAACTACACTATTTGAAACAGAATATTTTGGTGAAAGTGCATATTTATCACAATCTGGACAATTGTATGGTGAAGCAAACGCAATGGCTTTTGGTAGACAATATAATTTCGGACCAACTTTTAGAGCGGAAAAAAGTAAGACTCGACGTCATTTAACAGAGTTTTGGATGGTTGAACCTGAAATAGCTTATTGTGACTTAGAAGGAAATATCGAGTGGGCAGAAAAATTAATTACATTTATAATTAATCGAGTTATTGAAAATCGAAAAGTTGAGTTAGAAGTATTAGAAAGAAAAGTTGACGACCTGAAAAAATTCACGGGTAATTTCCCACATATTTCTTATTCTGAAGCTGTAGATATGCTTCAGAAAGGTGGATTTAATTTTGAATGGGGAGGTGACTTTGGATCTCCAGAAGAAACTTATATTGCTAAGCAATTCGAGAAACCTGTAGTTGTTCATCGATTTCCTACAGCAATAAAAGCATTTTATATGAAGCGAGACCCTGAAAATGAAAATGTCGTTTTAGGAATGGACATACTTGCTCCAGAGGGTTATGGCGAGATTATAGGTGGAGCTCAGAGAGAAGATAATTTAGATTTTTTATTAGAAAGAATAAAGCATGAGCAACTACCACAAGATGAATTTGAATGGTATTTAGATTTACGTCGTTATGGTTCTGTTCCTCATGCTGGCTTTGGAATGGGTATTGAGCGTGTAGTTGCATGGATTTGTAAATTACCTCATGTCAGAGAGACAATTCCATATCCCCGAATGATTCAAACTTTGAGACCATAAATTTGAAAGTTGCTTTTGCTCAAATTAATCCAATAGTCGGTGACTTAATCGGGAACACAAAAAAAATTTTAGATATAATAACTCTAAATTCTAAGAATTGTGATATCATTATTTTTCCAGAAATGGTATTAACTGGTTATCCTGCTCAGGATTTATTACTAGAAGCACAATTTATTAAATTTGCGCAAAATCAGTTGAATGAAATCGCAGATTCTGTTAAATATTGTATTGTTATTTTAGGTACAATACGTTATCAAGATAATATGCTATTTAATACAGCTGCAGTCATTGAAAATAGACAAATAATAAGATATGTAGATAAGGTATTCTTACCTACTTATGATATATTTGATGAGGATAGATATTTTCACTCAGCAATTCAAATAGAGCCTGTAAATATTGAAATTAATGGTGAGAAAATAAATATTGGAGTTCATATTTGTGAAGATTTGTGGGATAGTAAATATGACATTAATGTTTTACAGAATTTAGTTGAAAAAGGAGCTAATCTTTTTATCAATTTATCTGCTTCACCATTTAGTTTAAATAGATTAGAAGACAGAATTGAAATAGTAAAAACTAAAGTAAATCAATATAAAAAACCATTTATTTATTGTAATTTAGTTGGTGGTCAAGATGAACTTGTATTCGATGGCCAATCTTTTGGAATAAATTCAAAAGGAGATTTAATACATGTTTGCGCATCTTTTAAAGAATCTTTTGAAATAATAGACTTAAAAAATGAAAATAAAGCAAAACTTATTTCAATGCCTGAAAATGAACAATTATTTAGCGCAATTTCTCTTGGGTTAAAAGATTATTTTTATAAAACAGGTCATCAAAAAGCTGTATTAGGATTAAGCGGTGGAATAGATTCTGCACTAACTTGTGCTATTGCAGTTAAATCATTGGGAAGTAAAAATGTTCATGGATTTGCATTACCTTCAAAATTTTCAAGTAAACATAGTATAAATGATGCAGAAAAATTGGCTAAAAATTTTGGTATTAATTTTTCAAAAATTTCAATAAATAATATTCATAGCCAATTTTTAGATTCCTTGTCCAATGACATTGATGTGAGAACTAGTAGTGTAGCTATGGAAAATTTACAGGCAAGAATTCGTGGTAATATGTTAATGACAATCTCGAATCAAATCAATGCATTGTTATTAAATACAAGTAATAAAACAGAAATAGCTTTAGGTTACTCTACTCTCTATGGAGATATGTGTGGAGCAATTGGTGTTATCTCTGATTTAAATAAAAGTCAGGTATACTCCCTTTCAAAGTGGATTAATAATCATTTCGGTGAAGAACTTATTCCTGTAAATTCTATTACGAAGCAACCTTCAGCTGAACTAAAGCCTAATCAAACAGATCCATTTAATTATGATGAAATATCACCTATGGTAGAGTCTGTAATTATTGAAAATAAACATTTGCACCAATTAGTCAAGCAAGGTTATGATAAGGATGATGTATTGGATGTTTTAAGAAAAATACGATTATCCGAATTCAAACGAAAACAGGCTCCTATAGGGATAAGAGTTTCACTTAAATCATTTGGATCTGGACGTAGGTATCCCATTATAAACCAATTTAAAGGATAGGTATATGAAGTTTATTATTTCAATTATTTTTTTAATTAGCATAGTTTTTTCTAATTTAAATAGTAAAGTTATAGGTGATGAATGGCAAACTTGGGGGAAAAATGAAAAAGAAGTATTTTTAAATGGATTTTATTCTAGCCTGCATACACTGAATAAGTATTTAGAGGATGCAATTAAATTCGATAGCGCAGGTGATCCTTATTGGGAAAAACCATTTGTATTAGTTATGTATGAGCAAAATTTAAAAGAATTTTCATCGATTAAAATTGGTCCATATATGTCTGAAATTATTGATCGCCTAGATGCATTTTATCAGAAACAAGAAAATATAGATATACCAGTAATTGAAGCAATTCGTATTATATGTTTACGTGCAGATGGTCAAATTGAAAGGGCTGATTGGTTTGTATTACAGAATCGCAGAAATATTAGAACTAACCAATAAAAAATATAATTTGTAAAAAATTCGTTCAATTTATATTGTCTCATTAATTTAATTTTAAAATGAGATTAATTTTTTAAACGTAACTACTTTTAAATTAAGTTTACAATAAATTATCTTAAATCAAATTTAAATTTATTAGTGATAATAATTGTAAAATTAGTTACAACTAATGATAAGTTTTTAATAAAATTTTAGTGTAAATTTCCAAAATTAAACGATAATAATATAATGAATAAGGGGAACAATGAAATTAATTCAATCTTTAATAATACTATTTGTAATTCAATTATTAGTTGGACAAGAAGCACAAGCTTTTTTACCAATGAGTTTGAATTCAGAAGAAGGTTTAAGTAGAGCTAGAATTGTACTTCCTGTTGTAGATGTTCAAGAGCTTACAGAAGAAGATGAAAGAATGTCATTTTTAAAAAGAAAACGATTTGGATTTGAACATGAATTAAACCAAAATATATTTGACTATGCTAGTGTCTACAGTGAAGGAGATATGGATATATTTCTTGTAGAATATTTGTCATATGATGCATTTGCACTTAGGGCAATTTTCGAGCCATTTTATTTACCAGAAGGTGTAAATTTATTTGTATATAATTCTGATATGACTCAACTTGAAGGTGCCTATACAAGTATTAACAATAATGAAGCTAATTTCTTTTCTACACCACTAGTAGAAGGCGAGCGATTAACAATTGAAATAAATGTTCCAAGAGGGATAGATCTGAATGATATAGAATTGAATATTTCAACATTAATTCATGATTATATTGGATTACAGAATATTATGAATAGTCAATCAGATAGAGCTTGTGGAGCAAATATTATGTGTGAAGAAGCAGATCCCTACACAGACCAGATCAATGCTGCAGCATGGTTGGATATGGGTGGATATATTTGTTCAGGTGCAATGATAAATAATATGAATCAGGATTTAACACCATATTTTTTAACAGCAAATCATTGTACGGATGGAAATAACCCTCAAGGTTATAGATTTTATTTCAACTATTATGTCAATGGATGTGCAACAGGTCAAGTTATTCAGGGTGCATATGCATATAGTTCTATAATGAGGTCTACTTGTGACTGTATTACTGGCTCTGGTGATAATATTAATATACCAGGTCCAGACTTCACCTTATTGGAAATAACAGATGCAATAAGTGACAGTTGGGATGTGTATTATGCTGGATGGAATGCTACAAATCCTAATCAAATGCCCTTATCCGTTGGTGTCCATCATCCTGGAGGAGATCCAAAAAAAATAAACTATGATAGTGGTCATGCAACATCTGCTTATTGGGATGGACCTGAATATCATACGCACTGGTACTTTAATTGGGATGAAGGTGCGACAGAAGGTGGTTCATCTGGCTCACCGGTATATGATAATTTAGGACGTATAGCAGGTATGTTGACAGGTGGATCTGGAGGTTGTGATGATATTAATACTACAGAATATTATGGTAAAATATCTCGTTCATGGGAATGGGGAGAAACTCCTTCGAGAAGATTGAAGGATTGGTTAGATCCTGAAAATACAGGAGAATTATTAATGGATGGTACTTATGAAGTATATTCTGAATACACATTAGGCGATGTTAATGATGACGGTAATATTAATATCCAAGATATTATTTTATTAATAAATTTTATAACTGGGAATTTAGTGGCTAATTACCCACAAGATGTTGCTTCTGATATGAATGAAGATGGTTTAATTAATGTCCAAGATATTATTTTAGTTGTAAGCTATATTGTAAATAATTAAAAATTTATTAAGAGATATATTTTAAAAAAAGGAGATGAGAATCTCCTTTTTTTTTATAAACAGAAAAAATGAACTTCATAAAAACATTAACTTTAATATTATTAGTATTATTTATGGCAGGATGTAATCGCTCTCAGGAGAATTCTTTTTTAGATTTAAAGCAGGCATTTATAGGCTGGTTTTTAAAATCTCATCCAATTGTATCACAAGACTTCAATCAATTAGACAATATAGAAGGATGGAGGGATTTTAGTAAAGATGGACTTGATGAGTATTTTGCAGATTTACAAAGATTTTTTATCGAGCTTTCACAAATTGATAGATCTAAATTATCTGATGATTTAGAGTTTGAGTATTTAGTACTTTGGAGTTTCTTAAGAAATACAACTTATTATGAAAGTAGGTTGAGTCCATATCGCTTTGATTTTACAATTTGGTCAAATATATTGCAAGAAGGATTAGAGTATATAAATTTGGAATGTGGTACTCTAACTGCTCGAGAAGAAAAAATATTAAAATCTAGACTTTACGGGCTTAAGCATATTGCACAAAATATTGAATCACATACTGATTCTCCACTTAATGTTTTTATTAAAGATGGAACTGAAAATATAAATATTATTAAGAAAAGAATGTTAACATTTCTAAATGAATGTGAAACAGATACTAACCTTTATAGTAGGTGGAATTCCCCTATCTTTAATTCCTATGAAAATTTAAATAAAATAATAAATAATATAAGAAATCAAGAAATATTTATTAATCCAAATATTGATAAAAGTATATGGGAGAATGGATATGAAATTTATTTTGGACAATTTTTAGAAGAACTTATCACCGAAGAAGTACTCAATAATGAAATTCAAAAAACATTCTCAATAATGTTAGAAACAGCTTTACCATTATATTTAAAAGAATATGATGAACCCATCTGGGTTTCTATACAAGATACACTTCAAGTTTTAAAAACAGTATTTAAATCCTTCGATGAAAAAAATATTAATGGAATTGAATTGGTAAATAAGTCTAAAAATATTTTAAATGATTTAGAATATCAATTTAAAAATCAATATTTCAAAGACTTAAAATATCCAGAATTTAATTTTAAGGTTAGTGATTCAAGTTTACACTATAAAGCAGATTATATTTCAAACTTTAATAATGGATATAGTGCTAATTTTTATTTACCTAAAATTTTAGACTCAACTTTATTAATAAATGAACATCTTTTGGAATATCAAATAATAAATCAAATTTTCCCAGGTAAGTTGACTTTAAATATTCAAAGTTCAAATTCCTCGAATTTATTGAAATTGTTAAAAGATAATATCTTTTTAAATGGATGGGAACTATATATTCAGGATATACTCGCAAAATCAAATTACTTTAAAAACAAACCAGAAGTTTTATTATTAATACTAGAAAATAAATTAGTTTCAATGTTGAAATTGAAGTCACAAATCAAGATGTATGATGATAAAGAATATGATTTAGAATCTAATATGGTATTCTCTGAATTTGCAAAAAAATCCTTGACTACATATTGGATGAGACCATACCCTGTAATGGATTACTTGATATTTAAAGAGATTTTAGAATTAAAAAAGTTTCATTTTAAAAATGATAATAATAATATAAATAGTTTTAATAATCTAATTACACTTCATGGACCCCATTTTATTTTTGTACGTCAAAATTTAGTAAATTAGTTTATTTTAAGAAAAGAGTTGAAACAGCCTGTAATAATTTTGAAATCCCCATTTTTTTTAAATTATACAATAAAATTTTTCAAAAGGAGTAAACAATTTGTCTAACAATCCATTATTAAATTCATTCGATACACCATTCAATACCGTACCTTTTAATGATATTGAATTAAAACATTATATACCTGCAATTAAAACAGGAATTAAAGTTGGGCTAGAAAATATTTCTAGGATTGAAAATAATTTTGAAAATCCAACTTTTGAAAATACAATTTTAGCATTAGAATGTTGTTCAGAAGATTTAAATACTGCATTGACAGTATATTTTAACCTTTACAGTTCTGAAGCAGATGAGGAATTACAGAAACTTGCAGAACAAATTAGTCCAATGTATGCCAATTTTGAAAATGATTTGTTTTTAAATGAAGCTCTATTTACGAGAGTTAAATCTGTATACCAAGACATTAATCAACTATCAAAAAATGATGCAAGGTTAACAGAGAAATTTTATAAATCTTTTGTTAAAAAGGGAGCTTTACTATCTGCTAATGAAAAAGAAAAAATGAGGACTATCGATGAAAAATTATCAGTACTATCACCTCGTTTTTCTAAGAACGTATTAAATGCTACAAATGCCTTTGAATTATGGATTGAAGATGAAAAAGAATTAGATGGGTTACCAGAGTCTGCATTGATTTATGCAAAAGAAGAAGCTAAAGCTAAGGGTCGAGAAGATGTATGGTTATTTACTTTACAAATGCCAAGCTATTTACCATTTATGAAATATGCAAAAAATAGAAATTTAAGAGAAAAAATGTATTTGGCTTCTCAAACAAAATGTACTTCAGGTAAATTTAATAATTGCGAAATAATAACTGATATTACTCAATTAAAATTTGAGAAAGCTCAGTTGCTTGGATATGATACATATGCTGATTTTATTCTCGAAGATAGAATGGCTGAAGATGTTACTACTGTAAATAAGTTTATGGAAGATTTATACGAACCATCTATGATTGCTGCTAAGATAGATATGAAATTAATTGCTGATTATGCAAAAAAGATTGATGAGATTTCAACATTAAAACCATGGGATATTGGTTATTATTCTGAAAAGCTTCAAGAAGAAAAATTTGGATTTGATGATGAGACTTTAAGACCATATTTCTCTTCAGAATCAGTAATAAATGGTGCATTTGATATTGCAAATAAATTGTACGGATTATCTTTTGAAAAATTAGATGATATTCAAGTATTCCATCCAGATGTTGAGGTATATGAAGTTACGGAGGAAAATAGACATATAGGAATTCTTTACATTGATTTATATCCGAGAGAAACAAAAAAATCTGGTGCATGGATGAATGAGTTGAGATCTCAAGGATATAGTAGAGGTAAGGTTGAAAGACCGCATGTTACTATGACATGTAATTTAACTAAGCCATCAGAGGATACACCATCATTGTTAACATTGAGAGAAGTTGAAACTATTTTTCATGAATTTGGTCATTGTTTACATGGATTATTATCAGATTGTAAATATCAATCAATAGGAGGTACTTCTGTTAAATGGGACTTTGTTGAACTTCCATCACAAATTATGGAGAACTGGGTAATTGAAAAACAGGCGCTTGATTTATTCGCAAAACATTATGAAACTGATAAAAATATTCCCGAAGAAATGATTAATAAAGTAAGGTCATCAAGACAGTTTTTATCTGGTTTAATGTCTATAAGACAATTACAATTTGGTTACCTTGATATGGGATATCATTCAGTAAATCCAAAAATAATTTCTAATCCTTTATCTTATGAAAAAGAAATCCTTGAAAAGACTCAATTATTAGAACCTGTAGAAGGAACATCTATTAGTTGTAGTTTCTCACATATCTTTGCAGGGGGTTATTCAGCAGGATATTATTCTTATAAATGGGCTGAAGTTCTAGATGCAGATGCCTTTGAAAAGTTTAAAGATGATGGCATCTTTAACGCTGCTACAGCTAAATCATTTAGAGAACATATTTTATCTAAAGGAAACTTAGAAAATCCGAAAGAGCTATATAAAAAGTTTAAAGGATCTGAACCTTCAACAATAGCATTATTAAAACGGGAAGGTCTACTCCAATACATTAATTAAGTTGTTGAGGAGTAGGAATTAAATAACCACATAATCCCAAATGCTAAGATAATTGCATACCACATTAATGTTTTCGTATTGAATCTTTTAGACTTTTTTGTCAATTTTAAAGATAGAAAGATAGTCTAAATGAGATTCCAATACCATTTGAATTATTTAATATTCCATCATAGGATGAGACTTCAACCAATAAGTCCATTAATTTAGATTGAATCCCAGCTCCTAAGATTTGAATTATTTGTCCATTTTTAGTTCGAATACCATAATTTAGATTATACCAGTTCAATGGGTAGATTGCACCATTTAGACAAATAATAGGTTTAGAATTATTTGTTAAAAAATCTTTTGAATATTTTTCAAATCCACCTGATACAACTATTTGGGGTATTGGTTGATATGTTGCTTTAATAAATGTCTTAAGAGGAATTTCGATAGTTATATCGTTGGAAGAAGAGATAGTATCTATTATAGTACTACTTAAAGAATCACTAAAATCAATTAAGTTATTAGCGCTAATATTGGCTGAATAAGTTTTTTTAGTTCCATTTTTAAATGTTATTGATGAACCAATATTTTCAATAAATAATTCAATATCAAGGTTTTGATGAATTATCTTTTTAAGATTTACTCCAAGACCTAAATCATATCCATTTGATACTTCACTGAAATATTGATTATCATTATTGTTTAAAACTGAATCATTTATTGAATCCCAAATTAATTTATTTCCTTCCATTGAAAAGCTCAGATTAGAACTCACATTTGAAATATTATTTACAAAATTAAAAGTATCTGATTTGGTTTTGAAATATATAAGTCCCATCAAGTAATTATAATTTATACCTACCCTAAAAGTCGCAAAATTAGTTTTAAAAGTTCTCCCTAATCCTATTGAATTTTTAACAAAACTTAAAGCTTCAGTATTTAGATTCTGATTTGAATTATATCCTAAATTTAGACTAGAAAATGGGATGGCAAGTATTTTACCTTTAAAATCTCCATTAACCATAGTATTTATATTTGATGAAAGCATCATTTTACCAAATTCAATTCTTAAGGGATTTATCTCTAAATTCAACATAAAATTTAAATTTTCTAATGAAGAATTAACTTCATCTAAACCTGAATTACTGAGTTGATTCCCTGAATTAAAATAGTCCATTAAAAATTGTGGAGATAAAGATTTATTAGAAAAGTTTGCTTCTAAATCCATGAGGTCAAATCTAAAATAGTAAAAAGGAGAGTTGATGGCAAGGTTTGCAGGATTACAGTTAGATAATTTAGAACTACGAGAAAATCTATGGAATATTTTATTACTTTTTTCCCAATATTTTTTCTTTTTTCGATTTAATTTGTTTTTTTCAGGGATTTTCTTTTTTATTTTTTCCTTGTAAATGATTGAAGTATTAAAGTTAGTTTTGTTATTTTGACCGATACCAAAAGAATTAATAAAAAAAAGTAAAGTGAAGGTTATAATAAAATTATGTTTCATTTTATTCACCTCTATAAGTAATAGTTGAATCAATTAAGACATTCATACTTGCAATTATATCTATATTTAACGAATCAGTAGAGTAAATTATAAATGGTAAAGGATTACCTCCTTCATCATAATCTGAGATAATTGATAAAACTGGTTTTATATAAGTAGTATCATTGATTAAATGAGAAAATAATGTTGAATCAAATTCAGCATAATTTTCAATAGTATCTCCACTATTTATCGCAAAATTATTAAATAAAGTATCTAATGGAATTGCGTCTGATGAGTCTGCATATATATATGCAGAATAATCTAAATTTAAATCTAATGTACTTGATATAATTGATTTAATATCAGCATGTTGGATGTTTGCGAATTTCTCATTAAGAGGTTTTACTTCAGACATTTTTAAATTTAGATTAAGAGTATCATTAATTATAAATGCGAAGGGTACTTTAACACTTAGATTTCCACCTAATTGACTAGATTGATTTATATCTCCTATAACATTACCACCCCCAACATCTGCAAATACATTCGCAACAAAATTATTTGGAAAAATATTTAACAGACTCTCTGCATTTGAAAGATTAAAGATATTTTCATTAAGATATGGATTTAATACTAATAATGTATCAAAGGATGCAGATTTTAAAGTATCATCTAAGTTATTTGTAGAAATTTTATATGAATTTAAATTTAAATATATTGAAATGGGAACTTCGATAGTAGATTCAATTGCGAGAATAATCTCAGGTTTGTAGAAATTAAATCCTTCTAATTGCTCTGAGTATTCGTCTATTACCTCTGGCAAACTAATTGGAATCATAAAACTACCCTCTGGTTGCAATGTGATTGGACTTAAAATTCCACTTATAGATTCAAATGATAAATCTGTGATTTCAACGTTAAACTCGATAGATGCATTTAGGTCAATTTCCTGTAAAATTTCAGAGTCAAATGATACAGATGAAATATAATTCAAATTTTGTGTATGGATTTCTTCTGAAGAGTTTTCAGGGAACTGTATTATATATCCAGATAAGTCTATAATATGTACAGATATTGAATCTCCACCACTAATAGGGATTTCAGATTCTAATGGTATATTTGAGCTACCTAAAAATTCCAACAAAGTAAAGTTTATATTGGCATCAATATCCAAACCATTATCAATAACTAACTTCATTTGCCCGGTATCAATTACTGCACTCACAAGTTTTGTCTCAGAATTTAATGCGAATGAATTGGATTCTATGATGTCATCATTAAAATAACCAGAGATTGAATTAAATGTAATTCCAGAATTATCTGCACCCTGTAAAGCTAATTGAACTTCAACCATATTAGATTGATCAATCGTGACAGAGTCGGGGAAGGTAGTTACAGTATAAATGTATTCCAAAGAATCACTAGATAAATCTATTGTATAATTTGATAGTGTTAGTGGAGTTATTGATATTGTTGTTGGAGTATTATCACCAATAGATGCATATATTGAGTCTGTATATGAAAATATTCCATTTTCATTAGTAAGTCCTGGAATACTGATAATTAATTCTGAATTTAACGGAATACCATTAATTATAGATAACTCAAGAAATCCATTTTGAATTATTGCGTTTACTAAATCAACTTGATTACTTGATTGGCTTATTTCAAATTTCCCACTTTTTTCTAAAGTTTGTGTTGGAATATTTGCAGTTGCACTCTCAACTTCCATTTCAATAACTGAAATTGAGACATAAAATCCTGTATCTAAATCGTTATTAGTAATATTAACTTCGCTTCCTTCTGTACCTAAAGTTTTTCCATTAATTATAATTTTAATTTCTCCAGGTAAGTCAACATTATCTAAATTCATTATTTCAGTAGCAGAATTTCCTGATGGAATTGTTTGATAAAAAGTAACATTTCCAAATAATTCATCTGAATCAATGTCTCTCAATTCTAAATCAATTGTATCACCCAATGTAATAAACATATTATTTGTAATTATAATTTGAATTGATGATGTAGAAATATTAGCTTGACTAAATGAAGTAAATGTAAACTCTTGTTCAATTGGCTCAATATCAGATTCTGGTACTTCAATAGGATTTCCAGTAAGTATAGCTGTATTTGCAATACTTATTATTTCTTCAGGCATAATTTGATTAAAAGTAAATTCTGGTGTAGTTTGTGGAGACATTTCTCCTAAGCTCACAATTCCAATTTCAGTTTCTAAGCTAGTAGTTAATGTAGATATCTCAACATTATCAATGGTTTGATTGAAGGATTGATAAATATCATTGAAAACTAATGAATCACCAACTGTAATTGTAGGGATAGTATCTTTAATTTCCATGATATAAAATTGACCTCTAGTTGTATCGCAGAAAGTTGTATCGACACAGCTATATGCAATTGTATTATTATCAGTAATTTCATCACCTAAAACAACTTTTTTTTCTAATAATTGAAAGCTCATTTCAGCTTCCCATTCCGGAAGTTGAAAGTTTTCTAGTGCATCTGAAAAGTCTGAACAACCTTGAAAGAGTACTATTATTATAAATAACCAGATTTTTTTGATCATAAATTATACCTAACTGATTTAATTATATTATAAACCTGTTTCTGAAACTGTTTTTTTTACAGCTTCTAATGTTTTCATTAATTCCTCTTTTTCGTGGTTCAACAATGAGAATTCGATAATTTTTTCTACGCCGTTTTTACCAATAACAGTTGGTACTCCAATGAAGTAACCGTTAACACCAAATTCGCCTTCGCATAAAGATGCACAAGGAATTATTCGTTTTTTATCTTTCAAGTAAGATTCTGCCATTTCAATTGCTGAAGCTGCTGGTGCATAAAATGCTGAACCATTCCCAAATAGTTTCACAATTTCTCCACCAGCAAATCGTGTTCGCTCAACAATTGCTTCAAGACGCTCTTTTGATATTAAATCTTCTGCCGGTATACCACCAATTGTAGCTAAACGTGTTATAGGTACCATCGTATCACCATGTCCACCTAAAACCATACACTGAATATCTTGTACAGAATACCCTGTTTCCATTGCGAGGAAAGCCTTAAATCTAGAACTATCAAGTGCACCGGCCATACCAACAACCTTATTTTTTCTAAAACCAGAAACTTTATGAAATGCATAAACGATTGCATCTAATGGATTTGATACAACAATTACGAATGCATTTGGTGCATATTTTTTTACATTTTTTGCAACATCAGAAATAATTTTTAAGTTAATACTAAGTAAATCATCTCTAGACATTCCAGGTTTTCTTGGTATACCTGCGGTAATAATAACAACATCAGAGTCAGCAATATCTTCGTAATTAGATGAACCTTGAATAAGTGAGTCATATCCATCATGAGGACGTAATTGCATTATATCAAGAGCCTTACCCTTAACCATTCCCTCTGCTTGTGGAATATCGAAAAGAACGACATCTCCTAGTTCTTTTTGAGCTGAAATTAAAGCAAGGTTTCCTCCAATTTGGCCACCGCCAATAAGTGTGATTTTATTTCTATTCATTTTGAAATTTTAATTCCCTTTATAAAAGACTTGAGTTAAAATATTAGTATTTAATTTACAAAAGGAGAACAAAGTATTCTATATTATAGTATGTGTTTATTTTTATCATTCAAAACCAGTTTATTTTTTATCAAGAACCTTATGGTTGTCAATTTGTGATATCAGTCAATAATAATTAATATCCTTAGAGATAAATATTGTTTAGTAATTTGTATTTCAATAAATTAGAAATGTTAAAATCTGTAACTGAATCTATATTTTAGTTTTAAATTTTAGTGTGTGCGTATTTTTAGTTACATTTATATAAATTGCAAATTTTCAAGTTCAATTTTATTTTTCAAATTGACTTGCGATGCGGAGGAAAATAATAATATTTAAATATTTACAATCTTTTTTAGGAGGAAGATAGATATATGTGTACAATTATTAAAAATCTAAAATGGTTTTCATTACTTCTAATGATGACTTTTTCATTTTCGAATTTTCAATCAGGAGAATGGAGATTATCCCCTGAAGCAGGTGCGATGGCTGTTGGTTGGGACGCTGCCAATGTTGGTGGTTGGTGGTCAAGTTCTTTAGATGATGTAACAGC
>MDTB01082793.1_pt1 | contig 25348 bp, 26 predicted proteins | sample 811161 | NCBI WGS metagenome assembly MDTB01 (sample SAMN05326650, study PRJNA326480) | marine metagenome | isolation source: seawater | place: Mediterranean Sea | collected 2009
GAATGGGTCGCTAGCTCAGTTGGTAGAGCAGTTGGCTTTTAACCAATTGGTCACAGGTTCGAATCCTGTGCGACCCACCAGTTATGAATGATTATCTAAGTACACTGAAGAAATCTTTTTCAAAAGATTCATTCCTAGCTAGTCTTTTCTTCTTCTTTATCCTTTCTTCATGGTACACATTAAGACCTCTCAGGAATGAATTAGCAGTTCAGGATATTGATAATATATCTTTACTTTTAGCAATGGTTGGAGTTGGCATGCTTTTTGCAAACTTTATTTACTCGTGGGTAGCATCGAAAACAAATTTAAAGCAGCTAATTATTTTTTGCTATCTTTTTCTTGCAAGCAATCTAGTAGTTTTTATAAATCTTGATTTTTCTTCAAGCACATGGGTTGGTAGATCATTTTATGTTTGGTGTAATATTTATAGTTTCTTTGTTGTAGCTATTTTTTGGGTGGTGGCTATAAATTTATTTCGACAAAAAAAGGCAAAACAATACTTCGGATTCATTTCATTTGGGGGCACGCTAGGTGCAGCTTTTGGTTCTAGATTATCAAAATATATTGCTAATAATTATGCAATTACTCCCATTAGTGGTGGTCCTGAGGAAGTAAATATTCCAATCTTTGCTTTTTTTACATTAAGCCTTTTGATGGCTGGTTTATTAATTGGTCTATATTGTATTAGTCGGGTTAAAAGTGAAAATGTTGCTTTAGGGGGATCTGCCAAAGACTCATTTAGGAACCTTGTTGACTCTGGTGATGTCAGGCAGCTTGCATTCTATATGTTCTTATTTACATCATTAATGACTATTCATTGGATAACTTCAGCAATAATATTTGAGCAAGAAATAGAAAGCTCAATTGAGAGAGTGGCACTTTTTGCCGACATTGAGCTCATTGTTAGCTTAATTGCTGGATTAACACAAATATTTCTTACTTCTTTTATTATTAAAAAGCTTGGCATTAAATTTATTTTATTTTCATATGGCGTAATTTTTTCAGTTGTATTCTTTGTTTATGCATTTGCACCTTTGCTAATTTCAGCAATTTTGATAACTATATTTTTGAGAGTATTCGAATATTCAATAAATAAACCAAGCAGGGAGATTGTATTTAGTCATTTATCTAAAAATAAAAGATATAAGTCCTCAGTTCTTGTGGATACGTTTTTTGCACGTGCAGGAGACTTTAGTGGAAGTATATTCTTGAGTTTATTTAAAGGTACTCAAATAGCTTTTAGTATTGCACCTATCATGGCAATCCCTTTTGCCATAACGATATCAATATTTGGAACAAGGATCTCAAAAATTTTAAAAGATTAGATTCTCTTATTAAGTTTTTCTCTTAAATTATTAATTTTAATCATTATTATCTCAAAAGTTTGGAAATTATCCTGAGATAACTTTAGGGCAAACTGAAGCTCATTAAGAGCTCTTTCATTCTGACCTAGTAAGATAAAATATTCTGCTCTGCTTTGATGATAACCAGCTACATTTAAATTATCCTTCTGGATTTCAGAAAGTAGAAACCAAAGACTTGGATCTAAATTTCTTCTAAGCAGAGTGTCTCTTAAGATTTCTTCTGCAGCTATAGTCTTTTCAAGGCCTCTTAATACCCTAGCTTTTTCGATCGTGAGCGGATAATTTTTTGGTGAAATTTCCAATTGCTCATTAACTAAAATAAGAGCTTCCTCATATTTCTTAGACTCCCTTAAGATTTCTACCTTTGTTGTATTCAAGATTAAGTTCTTTGGATAGATATCTAAAAGCTCATTTATTTGCAGAAGACTTTCTTCAAATCTGCCATTTAAAGATAATGCTCTAGAGTAGCCATAGATATTTTGGATATTACTATTATTTAAAACCTTATTTTCAAATACTCGCATAGCATTTATTGGCAAGTCCTCATAGTCAGCCTCAAGCCTACTTTTTATCAATTTATAATTTAGACTATTTCTAATTCCACCAATATCTCCAAGCTGATCTGCTGCATTAAATGCATCACTAACTCTTGTTGAAGAAATAGGGTGAGTTAAAAGAAACTCCGGAATGTTATCCCCATAAAACCTTCTTAATGCAGCCATATTTTCAAACATTTCACCCATAGCTTTTGGATCATATCCAGATGCAACACAATTTTCGAAACCAAATCTATCAGCTTCTCTCTCAAAGGCTCGGCTATATCTTAAAGATTGCTGCTGTAAGAAAGCAGGCCCAGCAATAAATGCTCCCGGATTATTTGTTGCAATTGCAATTGCAATTGAAGAAACCAGTATTAAAGCTGAAGCAAGGTTTCTGTCTTGTGATCTTAAAACATTTCTTTGAAAGTGTCTTTGGCTTAAATGAGCTAATTCGTGACATAAAACTGATGCAAACTGAGACTCATTATCAGCATTTAAAAAGAGGCCACCATTTATACCTACAATTCCTCCTGGTGCTGCAAAGGCATTTAAAGAAGAATCATCAATCAAAATGACAGTAAAATTTCTATCATTAACAAGACTTGTTTCAGAAAGTCTATAAAGAAGAAGCTCAGAATACTCTTGAATAATTGGATCTACTATCAAAGCTGCTTGAGAATATACTTGCTGCAAGAACTGCTGACTTAAAAGCTCAACTTCTGCCTCTGATATTGCCCCAGAGACACGGTCTCCAAGCTCAGGAAGCTCTATATCCACTTGAGCATAAGCAAAGTTCGAAAGTAAAAATAGAGTTATTAGCGTTTTTGGCATATCAGTGTAATTTTAGACATAAATCTAACAATAAAGTTTATTTTGCATTAACATAAAGTTTAGTAAAAGGAAAAATCAATAATTTGTTATGTTTGATCAAATAAATGTGCTCTTAAATAAAGTCTTTAGTAATGAGGAATCAATAATATTTTCTTTATTAATATTTGCTTTTTTATTGATTTTATATCTTTTTGGAGGCCTATTAACACCATTTATTGTTAGCTTGATATTTACTTATTTATTAATTGGACTAACTAAAAACCTAATTAAATATGGTCTTAGTGAGCTAATTTCACTTATCATTTCATATATAATCTTCTTACTTACTGGTTTAGGATTTTTGGTTTGGTTGATACCATTAATTTTTCAACAAACTCAAGCTTTTTTCTTAGAAGTTCCAATTTGGCTTAATAACTTCAGGGGATATGTAGAAAACTTGGTGCAGTCAAATCAAGAATTAATTTCTTCTGATCAAATTTCTTCATTTTTTACTGAACTGGTTGGAAGGCTTTCATCGCTTTCACAAGGTGTGCTAGATGCATCTATCTCCGGAATACAAGATACAGTCGTATTCTCAATATATTTAATTATGATCCCAGTTTTAGTATTTTTTTTCTTATTTGATAAGGAAAGAATTATTGGAGGCTTTCTGATGATTTTACCAAAGAAAAGGGAAATGCTTTCAGATGTATGGATTGAGATGGATGGCCAGCTAAGTAATTATGTTTGGGGAAAGGGTGTTGAAATCCTTATAGTTGGTTTTGCTGCGGCTTTCATATTCGGAATTATGGGACTCAACTACACTGCACTATTATCAATTATTGTTGGATTTTCTGTTCTTATTCCATATGTTGGTGCATTTCTTGCAACTATACCTGTGATAGTTGTAGCCCTTTTACAATTTGGAATTGGATTTGATTTTTATATGATTGTTGGACTCTACCTTCTTCTTCAAGCTCTTGATGGTAATCTTCTAGTCCCAATTCTTTTTTCTGATGCAGTTAAGCTTCATCCGGTAGTGATAATGCTTGCAGTTTTTATTTTCGGTGGAATTTTTGGTTTTTGGGGTGCATTCTTCTCAATACCTTTGGCAACTTTCATAAAAGCAGTTTGGAACTCATGGCCAAGCACATCTGCGAAACATGAATATTAGGATTTTTTTAGTAATATTTTTCATGACATCTTCACTTCATTCAGAAGAAGAATTTGGAATAGTTGTTCATGGGGGTGCTGGTGTAATGTCAGACCTTTCTGACGAAAGACAGCAACAAATTCATAAAAAAATCCAAGAAACAGTTTCAGAAGCATATTCAGTCTTAGAAATGGGAGGTTCCAGTCTTGACGCTGTTGAGCTGGCCGTATCTATATTGGAGGATTCACCATTATTTAATGCTGGAAGAGGGTCTGTATATAACTCTGATGAGATTCAGGAAATGGATGCTTCTATTATGGATGGCAAAGATAGGCTAACCGGAGCTGTAGCTTCAGTCTCAATAGTTAAGAATCCAATTAAATTAGCAAGAAAAGTTGCAGAAGAAACAAAACATATTTTATTGGTAGGCAAGGGTGCAGAAAAGTTTGCCAAAGATATAGGCGTTGAGATAGTTGATAGAGATTACTTTTATCATGAAGAAAGGCTTAAAAAACTGCTTAATTCTAAAAATAGTGCATCAAAATTAAATAAAAGCTCAGATAAAATTGGAACAGTTGGTGCAGTTGCTCTTGACAGAAAAGGAAATATTGCATCAGCAACTTCTACGGGAGGCATGACTAATAAGATGCCGGGGAGAGTTGGAGATTCTCCTATTATTGGATCTGGCACATGGGCTCAGAATGACGTTTGTGCCGTTTCATCGACAGGGCATGGAGAATTTTTTATAAAATATCAAGTTGCTCGCGAGGTATGTGTTCGCATTGAATACCTTAATCAATCTTTAAGTGATTCTGCTGAATCAATTATTAGTGAGCTAAATGATCTTGAAGCTTCGGGCGGTTTAATCGCAATTGATCACAAAGGCAATATTTCAACCCCCTTCAATACGAAAGGAATGATCAGGGGGAGCCGAACAAATAAAACTGATTTAAAATCTGAAATCTATTAAAGGTTTTTAACAGCTTCTAGTACCTCAAGTACATGTCCTTTCACCTTTACGGATCTCCATTCTTTTGCAATTAGACCTGTTGAACTAACAAGAAATGTACTTCTGTCTACTCCAATATATTTTTTACCGTACATTGATTTTTCTCTCATGACATCAAAAGACTTACACATTATTTCATCTGGATCAGATAGTAATTGAAATGGAAAATTCTGTTTATCCTTAAAATTTTCATGAGATTTAATTGAATCTCTAGAGACTCCAATTATTTCCACATTAAGCTTTGTAAATTCTTTGTAGTTATCTCTAAAATCCTGACCTTCAAGAGTACATCCTGGAGTATTATCTTTAGGGTAGAAGAATATTATTAAATTCTTATCTTCAAAATCTTTATTTGTTAATGTGATGCCTCCTGTTGCATTTCCTGAAAACATAGGACATTTTTTTCCTTCTAAACTCATATCTTCTCCTTCTATATAAAATAAAAAATTAACTAAGTTTATCTAAAATTTATTTAAAATACTCACTATCAATGTAAAATTATCCAATGAGTAAATTAAACTATGTCGTTTTAGTATTTTTAGTATCAAGCTGTGCCTCATTAACTGGTCCTGAGGGAGCTTTTCCTGACACTAAATATGATTTTTTAGATGAGGAATTATCAGGAGATGTTGTTACTACTGATGACCTCGCATTAAACGTAGAGGAAGATCATTATCCAATTGATATTTCTGCAAAAGATACGATCTTTCAAGAAGTTCCAAAGCCTAGGCAGATTTTTTCAGCTGGTGGAGCTAGTGAAGTTCAGCTAAGAAGATTAGGAGAGCTGCTTTGGATTTATGTTGAGACTTTACCTTCAACAACATGGCCAATAACAAGAAGTTATTGGGAAACTTCAGAGTTCCAACTACTTGATGCAGATCCAGAGACAGGTGAAATGATTATTGACTTCAATGATGAAATTAATTTCAAAATAACTATTGAACATGGAATTAAGGAATCTTCATCAGAGATATTCTTATCTGGAATCCAAAAAGGTGAAGAAATTAAGGTTGAACTTGATCAGGAAGTGATTCAGCCTTACTTGGAAGATATAGTAAATTATATAGCAGATTCTGTTGGAACCTTTTCTGGAACATCTCTTGCAGCTCAATCGCTTAACGATAGAAAGAAATCTAGGATTTATTCAGAAAATGAAAGAACCGTGATTGAATTAGATTTAAATTTCGAAAGAGCATGGTCAACAGTAAGCAGAGCAATCAATACAACTCAAATTATTTCTAATGACAGAAATAGAGAAGAAGGTATCTTTTATGTGAGTTTGTCGGCAGAGCAAGAGTCAAATGAATCAAGATTTAACCCTTTTTCTTTCTTAAGAAGAAACCCATCTGAGCAAATTGCTGATCCAGAATATATGATTTTCGTCTCTCGTTCTGGAACGAAAACTCTTATCAAGGCTGAAGCTTTGACTGGCAGCATTCAAGATGCTGAGGACTTGCTTTCTATATTGAATGAATCACTAAGTTAAGAATTTTAAATGGAAAAAGTAAGAGAAATAGCAGCTGGAAAAGCTAAATCAATGTTCACCACAAATAATCCAGATGAACTAGTAATGGAATTCAGAGATGATGCTTCCGCTTTTGACGGAAAGAAAAGAGCATCATTAGCTGGAAAAGGTGCAGTAAATAATCAATTTAATGCATTTATAATGAATTACTTAGGCAACAATGGTATTGAGCATCATTTAATCGATCTAATAGATAATACTCACTCTCTGGTGCAAAGTTTGGATATGTTTCCCATTGAGTGCGTAATTAGAAACAGAGCAACTGGATCAATATGCAAAAGACTAGGAACAAAAGATGGCCTTATCCTAAAGAAACCCCTGTTTGAATTCTTTTTAAAAGATGATGATTTGGGTGATCCACTAATCAATAGGAATCATATAGTTTCGTTTGGATGGGCAAAAGATGATCAGCTTGATGAAATGATTAAAATCTCTCACGAAGTTAATGATCTACTTACTAAGCTTTTTTCTAATTCTGGAATGATATTGGTTGATTTTAAGCTTGAATTTGGAGTCTCTAATAATAAGATTTTATTGGGTGATGAGTTTACACCTGATGGCTGTAGGTTGTGGGATGATCAAACTTTAGAAAAGCTTGACAAAGATAGATTTAGACAAGATCTTGGTGATGTTATTGAGTCATATCACATGGTTGCACACAGACTTGGAATGCAAATAAAAGTTGACTAAATTAGTCAAGATTCTATAATAAACCCCAATAACAATAGTTATTAGGAAGTATAAAAAATTATGAAATTTACTACCAAGAGCAGGTATGCTCTTAATGCTCTTATAGAACTTCATTTAATGGAGATTGATGAGCCCGTGAAGATATCTAAGATTGCAGATATGCAGTCAATAGAAATTACTTACTTAGAACAACTTTTTAGAAAGTTACGTATTGCAGGCTTGATAGATTCAACTCGAGGAAGAAATGGAGGATATTTCTTTGCTAAAGATCCTAGCAAGATTTCTGTTAAAGACATTATGGTTGCCGTAGAAGAAGATCTCGATGCAACTAGCTGCTCAGGTGCAAGTGATTGTAGCGATGGTAAAAAATGTAGAACCCATTCTTTATGGGCAAGCTTAAATACAGTCGTAGTTGATTATTTAGAAAAAATTACGCTTGATACCCTTGTTGAAAGCCATGATGACCACTATATAAATGTTGTAAATTTACGTTAAAGGAAGAAATGAACAAAACTAAACAAATTTATCTTGATTATGCATCTACAACTCCTGTTGATGAAAGGGTTGCTGAAAAGATGTTGGAGTATATGACATTTAATAATAACTTTGGCAATGCTGCTTCAAGATCTCATTCATTTGGTTGGCAAGCTGATGAGGCTGTTGAGTTGGCAAGATCACATGTTGCAAACCTTGTTAACTGTGATCCAAGAGAAATTGTTTGGACTTCTGGAGCTACTGAAGCAGATAATCTTGCTATAAAAGGCATTGCTAATTTCTATAAAACAAAGGGTAAACATATTGTTACTTCTAAAATAGAACATAAAGCAGTTCTAGATCCTTGCAGACAGCTTGAAAGACATGGGTTTGATGTAACTTACCTTGAACCTAATGATGGAGGTGTGATTACTCCAGAAGCTATAAAAGATGCCATCAGAAAAGATACAATCCTTGTTTCTATAATGCACATAAACAATGAGCTTGGAACAATCAATGATATTGCTTCAATTGGCGAGCTTACTAGGGATAATGGAATATTTTTCCATGTAGATGCCGCCCAGAGTACTGGTAAAGTTGATATAAATTTAGCTGCTTTAAAAGTTGATTTAATGTCATTCTCAGCTCATAAAACATATGGACCAAAAGGTGTTGGAGCCTTATTTGTTAGAAGAAAACCAAGAGTTAGAATTGAAGCTCAGATTCATGGAGGAGGTCACGAGAGAGGAATGAGATCTGGAACCCTGGCGACGCATCAAATTGTTGGCATGGGTGAAGCTTTTAGGCTTGCAAAAGAGGAGATTACAAGCGATACCGAGAAAGTATCTGAATTCCATAATCATTTTTTAGAAGAAGTTAATAAGATAGATGAAATATACATTAATGGAGATCTTCATAATAAAGTACCAAACATATTAAATATAAGTTTTAATTTTATTGAGGGCGAATCTTTAATAATGGGATTGAAAGATATTGCTGTTTCGTCAGGCTCAGCATGCACTTCTGCAAGTCTTGAGCCGTCATATGTTTTAAGAGCATTGGGCAGAAAGGATGAGCTAGCTCACAGCTCAATAAGATTTTCATTTGGAAGGTTTACTACAAAAGAAGATGTCAAAAACACTCTTAAGCTTCTTTTTAATGTGGTAGATAGATTAAGAGAGCTATCTCCTCTTTGGGAGATGCACCTCGATGGAATTGATTTGGATACTGTCGAATGGCAGGCTCATTAATTGGAGAAAAATAATGGCTTATAGTAAAAAAGTTGTTGATAAGTTTGAAAGTACTTTAAAGAACCCTGAAAAATATAATGTTGGAAGATTTGATCCAAAAGACGGAGACGTCGGAACCGGAATGGTTGGAGCTCCTGCATGTGGAGATGTAATGAAGTTACAAATAAAGTGCAAACAAGAGGGAAACCAACACATCATTGAAGACGTAAAATTTAAAACCTATGGCTGCGGTTCAGCAATAGCATCATCATCGGAGCTTGTTGAAATGCTAATTGGTAAAACTCTTGATGAGGCAAAAGAAATTAAGAATAAAGATTTAGCTGAAGTCTTAGAATTGCCTCCAATTAAAATCCATTGCTCAGTCTTAGCTGAAGATTCGATTAAGCAAGCAATTGAGGATTATGAATCAAAACAATAATGCAAAGTTTCAATCCCTCAAGTATTTCATTTACTGACGCTGCAGTTAGCCACTTTAAAAGTTCACTAAACGGAAAGCCTGAAAGTTTTGGAGTAAGAATTGGTGTCAAGGAAGCAGGATGTTCTGGTTATGAATATTTCTTTGAATACACCAATGAAGAAAGAGAGGATGATATTTTATTTGATGAATCGTCCTTTAAGATCCATGTTGACAATAAGAGTTTTGAGTTTTTGAAGGGAAGTGAAGTTGACTTTATATCAACTGGACTCAATCAGGGCATTATTTTTAATAATCCTAATGCAAAAGTCACTTGTGGCTGCGGCGAAAGCTTCAGTATTTGATATATGCCTAAGGTAAAGATCTTACCTCATCCAGAAATTTGTCCAGAGGGAGCAGAATTCGAACTGAGCGATCAAGAGTCTCTTTGTGAAGGAGCTTTAAGGAATGGCCTAAAAATAGAGCATGCTTGTGAACTATCTTGTGCATGTACAACCTGCCATTGCATAGTAAGAGAGGGGTTTGAATCATTGGAAGAGCCTACTGAAACCGAAGAAGATATGCTTGATAAAGCATGGGGACTTGAGCCTCAATCTCGTCTTAGCTGCCAGATTTATCCTGGTAAAAAAGATCTTGTCGTTGAGCTCCCAAAATATACACTAAATCAAGTATCTGAAGAAATATGAGAAATCTTTATTGGCAAGATATATCTGATCTAGCTATTGAGTTATCTGAAAACTATGAGGAGATAGATCCCCAATGGATTAGTTTTCCAGACCTGCATCAGAAGATATGTGATTTAGAATGTTTTAAAGACGATCCTACTAGATCAAATGAAAAGATTCTGGAAGCAATACAGATGGCATGGATAGATGAAAGCCAATAAATTCCCTATAATAGCTTTTTTTCGGAGAAGATTATGACCATTCAGAGAACATTATCAATAATTAAACCAGATGCGGTTGCTAAGAATGTTATTGGTGAAATCATATCTAGATTTGAAAAAAATGATTTAAAAATTATATCTGCAAAATTAATCACTTTGTCAGATTCTGAGGCTGGTGGTTTTTATGCTGAGCATGAAGGAAAACCTTTTTACAAAGACTTAATTGAATTTATGACTTCAGGGCCAGTTTTTATTCAAGTTTTAGAGGGCGATGATGCAATTAGCAAAAATAGAGAACTAATGGGAAATACTGATCCATCAAAAGCAGATCCAGGAACAATAAGAGCAGACTTTGCTCAAACAATTGATGCAAATGCTGTCCATGGATCTGATTCAGAAAAGAGTGCAGAAAGAGAAATAGCTTTCTTTTTTAGTGACTTATAAAAATGCTTCAAAAAAATAATCTTTTAGGTCTTACTCGTGAAGAACTTCAGGATTATTTAATTTCTCTCAATGAGAAGCCATATCGCGGTCTCCAAATTTTTGAATGGATTCATAATAGAGGTGTTATAGATTTTGATTCCATGACAAATTTAGGAAAAAATCTTATACAAAAACTTAAACAACATTCGATTATTGAAGTCCCTGAAGTAATTGATGTTAGCGCTTCAACAGAGGGAACAAAAAAGTTTCTATTAAAATTAGATAATGATTCTTTTATTGAAATGGTAAAAATACCTGAAAAAAAAAGACAAACTCTTTGCATCTCATCGCAAGCAGGCTGTGCTCTGCAATGCACTTTTTGTGCTACCGGTTATCATGGATTTAAAAGAAACTTAACTTCTTCTGAAATTATTAGTCAGCTATGGCTAGCAAATTATTATGAGGATGACTCTGAAAGAATCTCAAATGTGGTCTTTATGGGAATGGGAGAGCCTTTAATGAATACAATGAATGTTTTAAAAACAATCCAAATAATGCAAGATCAGAGATGTTACTCTTTATCTAAAAGAAGAATAACCCTAAGTACATCTGGGATAGTTCCTGAGATAGAAGCCATAACTGGAAAAACAGATGTATCATTAGCCATTTCACTGCATGCATCTAATGATGACTTAAGAAATAAGATTGTTCCAATCAACAAGAAATATCCAATTAAGGACTTATTATCGAGTTCTAAGAAATATTTGGAATCGCTTAACAGCAGGTCTTACATAACTATTGAATATATTCTTATAAGTGATGTGAATGATTCAATTGAAGACGCAACAAATTTAGTGAATTTACTGTCAGATATAAAATGTAAAGTAAATTTAATACCATTTAATCCATTTCCTGAATCCGAATATGAAAGATCAACTGATCAAAAAGTCGAAGCTTTTAAAGATTATTTAATAAACCATAATTTCATAGCTACAGTAAGAGTTACTAGAGGAGATGAGATTGATGGGGCTTGTGGCCAGCTTGTTGGAAAGCTTATAAATCCAGTAGGTTCTAAAAAGTTAAAGAATAAGCAAATTGCAGTCCAAAATCTTCATTAAATAATATCTTATTACTTCGGATTTTTTTTTATATCTAACTTATACTATTTTTTTAAATTTATTAAAAAATTGTGACTAACTGGATAAAAAGAAAACCTACTAAGCTTGTTAATGTTGGTAACGTAAAAGTTGGTGATTTAAATCCTATTTCTATCCAGTCTATGACAAACACTAATACGTGTGACGTAAATGGAACAATTAAGCAAATAAATAGTCTTGTTGCGGCTGGAGCAGATATTGTCAGAGTCTCTGTTCCTGATGAAGACTCAGCTTCAGCATTTAAAAAAATTAAAAAAGCTGTGTCTATCCCTCTTGTTGCCGATATTCATTTTGATTACATGCTTGCCATAGAGGTTGCAGATTCAGCAGATTGTCTAAGAATCAATCCAGGCAATATTGGTAAGGAGAAAAAAGTAATAGAGGTTATAAATGCTGCTAAGCATAATGGAGTTCCAATTAGAGTTGGTGTTAATGCAGGGTCCTTAGAGAAAGACCTCCAAAAGAAGTATGGAGAACCAAATTCGGATGCCTTAGTTGAATCAGCGCAAAGGCATATAGATATTCTTGCAAAACATAATTTTGATCACTACAAAATGAGTCTTAAGGCATCTAATATTGAGATGACTGTTGATGCATATAGGAAAATATCAAATTTAATAGATCAGCCTCTCCATTTAGGAATAACTGAGGCTGGTAGTTTCAGAAGTGGCACTGTAAAGTCTTCAATTGGTGTTGGAATGCTGCTGTCTGAGGGTATTGGAGATACTATTAGAATATCACTTGCATCAGATCCAGTTGATGAAATAAAGGTTGGTTGGGATATTCTTAAAAGTCTTAATCTTAGAAGTAGGGGTGTAAAAATTATTGCCTGTCCAAGTTGCTCCAGGCAGAATTTTAATGTTATTGAAGTAGTCAATGAGCTTGAATCAAGATTTGAAGATATTTCAGAAGATTTAGAGGTAGCAATAATTGGATGTTATGTAAATGGTCCTGGAGAATCTAAAGCAGCTGATATAGGTCTCACAGGCGCAAGCCCGAATAATCTTCTATATATTAATGGACTTCCTTCTAAAAAACTTACAAATGAAGAGCTTGTTGATGAGATAGAGTCTCAGGTAAGAGATAAAATTAACTCATCATCATCTGATACAATTATCGCAAGAGGCTAATATGGATAAAATAAGCTCAATTAGAGGAATGCCTGATGTTTTCCAATCTGATACAAATTATTTAGCAGAACTAAACGAAGTCCTAAGTAAAATATTCTTATCTCATAACCTCATTGAGGTTAATACTCCAATATTAGAACAGACAGAACTATTTGTAAGATCTACTGGGGCAACATCAGATATTGTAAATAAAGAAATTTATAGCTTTAATGACCGCAACGAACAAAGTCTTTCGTTAAGGCCTGAAGGAACAGCTGGCGTAGTAAGATCAATAATCCAAAAAAAACTTGATAATGCCGAACATAAACTTTGGTATCAGGGTCCTATGTTTAGATATGAAAGGCCACAAAAAGGAAGATTTAGGCAGTTCAATCAAGCTGGAGTTGAATTACTTGGATTTGAAGAGGGTTCCTCTGATTTAGAGATTATTTCAATAGTGTGTGATATTTTTATTGAATTAGAGCTTGAAGACTCCGTTTTAAAGATTAATCATCTCGGAGACAAAGATACCAAAGAAATTTTTTTGTCAGAACTTCTAAAATATTTAAAAAACTATGATGGCAAGTTAAATGAAAGTGATAGCGAAAAACTTAATAAAAATCCCTTAAGATTGCTTGATTCAAAAGATACTGAGCTAAAGAATTTTCTTAATAAAGGTCCTAAAATTATAGACTTCCTGTCGCCTGAGCAATTAAATCTTCTTGATATGATCCAGAGTGTTTTTGGAAAATATGTTGAGATTGAGCTTGATAGCTCTTTGGTAAGAGGTCTTGATTATTATACTGGGCTTGTTTTTGAAGCAGTCTCTTCAAACCTAGGAGCGCAAGATTCTTTCTTAGGAGGTGGAAGATATGATGATCTGTCTCAAGATCTTGGTGGGAAAGAAATGCCTGCTATTGGCTTCGCCATTGGTCTAGAAAGACTAAATCTTATAAAGAAACAAAAAAATATAAAAGCTAATAAAGTAATTTCTTTTGTAACTACCTCTAGCAAAATGAGTGCTTTAGCATTTAAAATAGCACAACTTTTGAGAAGCCATAATTATGATATTCGACTGGAAACGAATTTCACAGATGCAAGCCTCAAAGCAAAACTTAGAAAGGCAAGTAAGCTGGGTGCTAAATTTGTCTTTATAATGGGAGATGAAGAATTTGAATCTGAGACTATAACTGTTAAATCTTTTGATGAAGATGGTTATCAAGTAAATATGACTTTTGATGAGATTCTAGATTTTTATAAAAATATTTAAATAAAATTAAAATGGTTACAGAAAGAAGCGACGAGGAAAGAGTTCAGTCTATTATAAATTTCTTTAAAGACTATAAGTTTTATATTCTATCGGTATTTCTGGTGCTAGGTTTTTCGGGCGGTGGATATTTATATACAACTAATTTTAAATCAAATCAGATTCAAGCTGCTAAAGAAATATATCAAGACTGGCAGGCTTCTTCAGATGAGAAAAATGGAGAACAACTCTTTAAAGACTTAACTGCCAATTATTCAGACACAGGCTATTCCCATTTAGCGCTGTTAAAAAAAGGGTCTGATCTGGCTAAAGATAATAATCTAGAGGAAAGCTTAGATATTTTTTACCAACTTAAGGAAAATAGCGACGGGTTTTATGGAAATAGTCTCATTAACGGTATAGCTAGAATTAATATTGCAAGAATTTCAATTGCTTTGGATAAGTTCGAAGAGGCTCTTTACGTTCTTGAAAAATATTCTAATGATGAAGATGCTTATACTCATGAGCTTAAGGGTGATGCTTTAAGTGGAGTAGGCAGTAGTGAGTTAGCTCTTCAACAATATGAAAGTGCTTTTGAAAAATATACAGACAGCGGATTGAAAAATCTTGTTGAATTAAAAATAAATAGTCTAAATACAAATGAATAAAATCCTTACACTAATCTTAGTTCTATCAATAAACTCATGTTCTTCTATAGCTTTTTGGCAATCAGATGAAATTGATCTGGATGAACCTAGGGAGCTTATAGAATTTAACGAAAGATTTGAATTTGTAGAGAATTGGGTAACAAAATTTAAAGGTGAGAATTTACTGAATAATTTTATACCTGCTTTTTCTGGTAGTAATTTATTTTTTGTAGATCCCCAAGGAAATTTAACAAACATAGATACAGAATCTGGAGAAGAGCTGTGGTCGTCTGAAATTGAGACAATAGTGAGTGCGGGGATTGTAGCTGGATTTGGAAGGTTATTTCTATCTGATGACCAAGGAAATTTAATTTGCTTGGATCAAGAAGATGGCACTATTATTTGGAGCTCTTTTGCTGGTGGAGAAGTATTAGCTAATGTTGATGTTGATGCAGGTCTAGTTATAGTTAAAACTGCTAGTGGATTTTTAAATGCTTTTGATATTGAAACAGGTGAAGAGGAGTGGTCATACAGATCTCAAGCTCCAAACCTCACTGTCAGAGGTAGCAGCTCTCCTGTAATAAATGACAATATTGTTTATGCAACTTTTGATAACGGAAGGATTGGAGCTTTTAATCTAAAAACTGGTCTACCTATATGGGATGGGGCAATATCTTTTACGGAGGGAGTCTCTGAACTAGATAACCTAATAGATGCTGACTCTTCACCAGTTCTGGAAGGTAATAGAATTTATACTGTAAATTTCCAAGGAAACTTATCAGTTTTTGATGCTGCTCAAAGAAGAGCAGTTTGGGAGTCAAAAGAGTCATCTTTTTATGAGCCATTTATTCTAAGAGGAGTATTAGGAATAATTTCTGCAGATTCAAAAATATCTACTTATTCCTCAAGGACTTTTGAAGATTCATGGAAGCTTGAAGAATATACCTTGAGAGAGCTTTCAAATCCTGAAACATTTAAAGGATATATTTTAGTGGGAGATCTTGAGGGTTATATACATGCTATAGATCCACTTACCGGCATAACTGTTGCAAGAAAGAAAATATCTCGAAATAAAATTACGACTATAATTAGCCGCTCAGACTCTTTTTATGTAATTGATGAAAAGATGAGGCTCTTTAGTTTAAGTTTTTAGAATGAGCATCGACCATGTTAAATACAGTTGCAATCATTGGCAGGCCAAATGTTGGTAAATCCACTCTTTTTAACAAGCTAACTAAATCTAGAAGCGCAATAGTATCTAATTTTTCTGGACTAACAAAGGACAGAAATTATGGCCTTCTATCTCTGCGGGATAGTGATATATTTCTAATAGATACCGGAGGCATTGATTCAGGTAAAAAAGAAGGTATCGAGAGTGAAATATCTGAACAAGCTTGGATTGCCGTTGATGAATCATCTTTAGTTTTATTTGTAATTGATGGTTCTGAAGAATTGACCAATCTCGACTTAGAAATTTTAGAAAATCTTAGGAAAAGGAGTAAAAAGTTTATATTAATTCTAAATAAGAATGATAAAAAGAGTATTTCAAATGCTCCTTATGATCTATCTCAGAAAGGAATAAAGAATTCAATATCTATAAGTGCAGAACACTCTGTTGGACTTGATGAGCTAAGAAAATATCTAAAATTAAATATTCCTGAAAATATTGCTAAGACTCAAGAGAGCGATTCACCAAAGATTGCAATCATTGGAAGACCAAATTCTGGGAAATCTACTCTTATTAACTCTCTTTCATTAAAAGACAGGGTAATTGTTTCTCCCTTAGCTGGAACAACAATCGATGCAATTAATGTACCAGTTGAATTTTTTGGAAGAAGGTATGAATTGTTTGATACAGCTGGAATAAGGAAGGGTTTTAAAACAAATACAAATGTTGAATATTTTTCATATGTAAGAGCTATGCATGCTGCATCAGGATCAGATATTACTATTCTTTTAATAGATGCTGAATCTGGACTAGTTGATCAGGATCTAAAGATTCTATCTATGATTGAAAAGTTTGGTAAACCGATAATATTGGCAATTAATAAGATCGATTTGCTTAGTAGAAATAAAATGAAAGAGTTTTTTGAAAATAAGAAAATTGAAAAGAGATTTTTTGAGGATTTAAAGCTTGTGAAGATTTCAGCATTGAAGGCGAAAGGTTTTAAGAAGCTTTTTAATGAAATTGATCATACCCTCCAAAGATCAGTAACAAAATTTACCACCTCGAAACTTAATAGAATTTTAAAGCGAGTAGTTGAAGAGAGATCACCTCCATCGGTATCAGGTAAATTACTAAAATTTAGATACATACATTTTGCAGGCATTAACCCAACGACGTTGGTTATAAATGCATCTCAAGATAAAAAACTTCCTGCAAATTATAAGAAATATATTTATAATTCATTTAAAAAATATCTTGATCTTAAAAGCATTCAATTAAAGATTATATTTAGGAAGTCTGATAACCCCTACAAAGGTAAGAATACTCTTACTGAAAGACAAATTAAGAAACGTAAGAGACTATTGTCTTTTGTGAAAAAAGCTAAGAAATAAAGTATTAATTTATAGTCTTTTACGTATAATTAGTGCATAAAAGGAAAGTATTAGTAAACATTTGTCCACTCTATGAATGAAGACCATCGCCCGGTTTATATAGATCTTCGTAAGATAAATCTTCCTGTCTCAGCTTTAATTTCTATAACGCATAGATTGTCAGGTATGTATATCTTTTTCATCACTTTGCCAGTAATGCTTGCCCTAATATATTTTTCTACTGAAAGCGAGAATTCATTTAATGCGCTATCAATATTCCTGCGAGACCATAAATTTATTCATGCTTTAATCATCCTCAGCTTTTCCATTCTTTGGTACCACATTCTCTCAGGAGTGAGGCATTTAATAATGGATGCCCATATAGGTGAATCACTTGCTGCATCAAAATACTCAGCAATATTTACAATTTGCTTTTGGTTAGTTACAACTTTCTTTGTGTTTTGGAGTATTTTTTTATGAAGGGATCAACTATTTGGCTTCTTCAAAGATGTAGCGCAATTATTAACTTAATTTATATTGCTTTTATTTTTTATTTCATCTCTTCCTCAGAATTGACATTTGAAGTTTGGAATAATTTCTTTTACTCCCCCATTATAATTTTTCTAACATTATGCTTTATTGTATCGCTTGTTATTCATTCTTTTATTGGTCTTTGGACTGTTGGGACTGACTACCTAACAAGAAGAACAATTGGCTTTCTAAGCTATAGAATCTCAAAATATGCTGATATTTTTAGATCAATTTATACTGTTGTTTTTTCATTATTTGGACTTAGTTATTTAATAGTATCGTTATCAATAATTTTTAATAATATTTCATGAATAAAGTAATCAATATAACTGCAAAAAATAACATAAAAGAATTTGATGCACTTATTGTCGGTGGTGGTGGATCAGGAATGAGAACCTCTCTTGAGCTTGCTAAATCAGGTTTAAATACAGCAGTTATTTCTAAAGTTTTTCCAACAAGATCTCATACCGTTTCAGCTCAGGGTGGAATTACATGCGCAATTCAAAGCGCAGATCCAAATGATGATTGGAGATGGCATATGTATGACACTGTAAAGGGTTCTGATTATATTGGTGATCAAGATGCTATTGAGTACATGTGCTCAGAAGGACCAAAAGCAGTTTATGAATTAGAGCATATGGGTTTGCCATTTTCTCGCTTTGATAACGGAAGGATTTATCAGAGACCCTTTGGAGGTCAGTCAAAAGATTTTGGTAAAGGCGGGCAGGCGGCAAGAACTTGTGCAGCTGCAGATAGAACAGGTCATGCCCTTCTTCATACTCTTTATCAAAACAATGTTAAAGAGGGAACTAATTTCCTGAATGAATGGTTTGCTGTTGATCTTGTCAAGAATTCAAAGAATGAGATTACTGGAGTTATAGCTTTTTCTATTGAATCTGGTGAAGTCTGTTACCTTAAGGCTCAGGCAACAGTTCTTGCTACTGGTGGTGCGGGAAGAATATATGCGTCTACAACAAATGCCTTAATTAATACTGGAGATGGCCTTGGAATGACTCTAAGAGCTGGTTTCCCTGCCCAAGATATGGAAATGTGGCAATTTCATCCAACTGGCATTCATGGAGCAGGATCTCTAGTGACTGAGGGTTGCAGAGGTGAAGGTGGGTACTTAATAAATGCTGATGGTGAAAGATTTATGGAAAGATATGCTCCAAATGCTAAGGATCTTGCTGGAAGAGATGTTGTTGCTAGATCAATGGTAATGGAAATACTTGAAGGAAGAGGTTGTGGTCCAGAGAAAGATCATGTTTTTTTGAAACTTGATCATTTAGGTGCAGATGTACTTAATTCAAAATTACCAGGTATATGTGAGCTCTCAAAAACTTTTGCTCATGTTGATCCTGTAAAGGAGCCAATTCCTGTTGTTCCAACATGCCATTACATGATGGGAGGAACCCCAACAAATATTCATGGACAGGCATTTAGCAGGAATAATGGAAGTGATTTCATGGTTTCTGGCCTTTTCTCCGTTGGTGAAGCAGCATGTGTATCTGTGCATGGTGCTAACAGGCTTGGTGGTAACTCATTATTAGACTTAGTTGTTTTTGGGAGATCTGCAGGCAAGCACATAAATGAAGAGCTGAAATCTGGTGGCGGTGTTGATAGTGCTTCGAATGAAGATATTGAACTGGCTATGAGTAGACTAAATACATTAAATGAATCTGAGTCTGGTTATGAGGTAGCTGGTGTTAAAAAACAACTCCAAACCTGTATGCAAAACTATTTTGGTGTCTTCAGGCGAGGAGAGTTTATGGAAAAAGGAGTTAAAGAGCTAGAGGAAATAAGAGAGAAATCTGAAAACCTTTACTTAAAGGACAAAAGTTTAGCTTTTAATACTAACAGAGTGGAAGCACTAGAGTTACAGAACCTCCTTGAGGTTGCAGATGCTACAGCTATCTCTGCAATGATGAGAGACGAAAGTAGAGGCGCTCATGCCAGAGATGATTTTCCTGATAGAGATGATGAGAATTGGTTATGCCACTCATTATATGATCCAGTTGAAAAGAAATTAGGAAAAAGAGATGTTAATTTTGTGCCTAAAGAAGTAGAAGCATTTCCTCCTAAAATGAGATCTTATTAGAATGGAACTTAGTGTAAGTCTATATAGATATAATCCTGAGCAGGATAAATTCCCCTATATGAAGAACTACAAGGTTAAAAAGCCAGAAAAAGATATTATGGTTTTAGATCTCCTTAATATGCTAAAAGAAGATGATGTAACTATTTCTTACAGGCGGTCATGTAGAGAAGGTGTGTGTGGCTCTGATGGCATGAATATTAATGGTAAGAATGGGTTAGCTTGTATTACTCCTCTCTCTGAAGTCTTAAAGGGAAATAAGCTTGAGTTGAGACCCTTGCCTGGCCTTCCAGTGATCAGAGACCTTATTGTAGATATGACTCAGTTTTATGAGCAATATGAAAAGATTAAACCATTTTTGCAGTCCGACTCAGAACCACCCAAGCAAGAGAGACTTCAATCTCCTGAAGATAGAGATAAGTTGGATGGTTTATATGAATGTATTCTGTGTGCTTGCTGTTCTACAAGCTGCCCATCTTTTTGGTGGAATCCTGATAAATTTGTTGGTCCAGCGGCACTCCTTCAAGCCTATCGATTTTTAGCAGATACAAGAGATACTAAGAAGCAAGAAAGATTAGAGGAGTTAGGGGATCCTTTTAGTGTTTATAGGTGTCACGGCATTATGAATTGTGTAAGTGTCTGCCCAAAAGGTTTAAACCCAAATAAAGCAATTGGTGAAATAAAATCAATGCTTTTAACTGGCACTAAAGAGGATAAAATAAAGGTTGTAGGTTTGGAGTAAGCAAATGAAAAAGACTATGTCAGAGTATATGAATAATTCTCATACATCTGGCGGACACCTCTCATATTTAGAGGATTTATATGAGAGTTATTTACAAGATCCCAGTTCAATTCAAGAGGAGTGGAGAGCTTACTTTAATGATTTACCTTTTCAAAATGGATCTAAAGAAGATAGTTCCCATTTAGATGTAATTAAATCCTTTCAAGATACACCGAGAAGAGCATCATCAAAAATTAAATCTAATTTATCAGAAAAAGATCCATTTGAAGCAAAGATTCAAACTTTAATTAAAACTTACAGAGACTATGGACATACTGCTGCTGATCTAGATCCTCTTGGCATTGCTGAAAAAGTTATCCATACAGATTTGCATAAAACAGAAAGGTTATTTAGTGAAGATGATCTTTCAAGTAGAGTTAATTGCAATTTCCCTGCTGGAAGTAATACGGAATATGAATTAAATCATTTGATAGATAAACTTAAAAAAACTTATTGTAAAAATATAGGTATTGAATTTCGGCACATATCAAATAAAAGAGAAAGAAGTTGGATAATAGAAAAGTTTGAAAACTCTAGTCATAAAATCTCAGATAAAGACAGAAAAAAAGAAATTCTTAAAAGATTGATTTCTGCAAGGGGCTTAGCTCAATTTCTTTCTTCAAAATATCCAGGCATGAAAAGATTTGGTATTGATGGATGTGAGTCACTTATTCCATTAGTAGATACACTTATAAAGACAACTTCAAAAAATGGAGCTGAGCAACTTTGTTTTGGAATGGCGCATAGAGGCAGGTTAAATTTATTAGTCAATGTTTTAGGGAAAGTTTCAAAAGAGCTTTTCGAGGCTTTTGAAGAAGATTTTGATCTAAAAGGATTAAGCACCGGAGATGTAAAATATCATTTGGGTTACTCCTCAAACATAAGAACTGATCATGGTGATGTTCATGTGTCTTTAACAAATAATCCCTCACATTTAGAAATTGTAAATCCTGTTGTAGTTGGTTCCGTTAAAGCACGTCAAGATAGATTAGGAGATACATTTAAAAATAGGGTTGTTCCCATTCTTATTCATGGTGACGCAGCATTCTCTGGCCAAGGTGTTGTGATGGAAACTCTGCAAATGTCTCAAACTAGAGCATACGGAGTAGGAGGTGCTATTCACGTAGTCGTTAACAATCAAATAGGATTCACGACAAGTCATATAAGGGACTCAAGATCAACAAGATATTCCACCGATATCAGTAAATTTATTGAGGCACCAATAATCCACGTAAATGCTGATGATCCTGAGGCAGTTGTTTATGTTGCAGAATTAGCATGTGAATATAGAGAGAACTTTAAGAAAGACATTGTTATTGACTTAGTCTGCTATAGAAGGAGTGGTCATAATGAAGCTGATGATCCTTCTTCAACACAGCCTGTAATGTATAAAGCCATAAAAAGCCATCAAACTGTTTTAGACATATATGAAAAACTTTTAGCTGCCGATTCAATAATTTCTATTGAGGAAATAAAAGACTTTAAAAAATCATACAGAAAACAAATAGAAAATGGTGAGTCTGTGACGCCTAATTTAGCTCCGAGATCTAATGATGATCAATGGTTTGACTGGGAGCCATTCATGAATAGAAAATGGTATGAGGAAGTAGCAACCTCTATCCCGCAAGAAGAAATTGAAAAAAATGCTTTATCAATCGTAAGGACTCCAAAAGATTTCTTAATTCAGAAGAAGGTCCAAAAGATTTTTGATGAAAGAGTAAAAATGTCAAAGGGAGATCTAAAACTAAACTGGGGATTTGCCGAAATGATGGCATACTCAAGCCTTCTTAAAGAGGGCTATCCAATAAGGTTTACTGGTCAGGATGTCAGAAGAGGTACATTTGATCACCGTCATGCTGTTATTTTTGATCAGAATAATGGAGAGGGATTTCTATCATTGGATTCAATTGCGAAGGAAGGTAAAACATTAGTTGATATTTATGACTCATTATTATCTGAGGAAGCAGTTCTTGGCTTTGAATATGGTTATGCAGCAACTTGGCCAAGCGGACTTGTTATATGGGAAGCTCAGTTTGGTGATTTTGTAAATGGAGCTCAAGTTGTTATTGATCAGTTTATTGTTAGTGCTGAACATAAATGGGAAAGACTTTCTGGATTAGTTATGCTCCTTCCTCATGGATTTGAAGGAATGGGTCCAGAACACAGCAGCGCAAGGTTAGAAAGATTTTTGCAATTATGCGCTGCAAATAATATTCAGGTATGTATGCCAAGCTCTCCATCTCAAATTTTTCATCTTCTTAGAAGACAGGCTATAAGGAAAATGCGAAGACCTCTTATAGTTATTACCCCTAAGAGTCTTTTAAGGTTGCCTGAAGCTGCAAGTGATTTATCTGAGCTTACTAACGGAAGTTTTAACTGCATTATTGGAGATGATCTTCCTAAGAAAGATATTAAAAGAGTTGTAATTTGCAGTGGAAAAGTTTTTTATGATCTTAAAAAAGCTAGAGATGAAAAAGGAATTTCAGATGTCGCATTGTTAAGACTTGAACAGCTTTATCCATTTCCATATTTTGAAGTTGAGGAAACTCTCAAAGATTATTCTCATGTTGAGGACTTTGTATGGGCTCAAGAAGAGCCACGAAATCAAGGTGCGTGGTTTAGTCATCGTCACAGATTAGAAAGAGTTTTAAAGAAGCTTAAGATTGAAAGTTTGTTCAAACCTATTTCAAGACCTCCTGCTGCTGCGCCAGCAGTTGGTTTAATGAAATTACACCTTCAACAACAACAAGAATTAGTTAATAATGTGCTTAACAGAGATAAAAAATGAGTGAAGAAATAAAGTCTCCAACCTTCCCAGAGTCTGTTGCTGATGGAACTATTGCAAACTGGGTCAAAAAAGAGGGCGAAACAGTATCACAAGACGATGTGATTGCTGAAATAGAAACTGACAAGGTGGTTTTAGAAGTATTAGCTCCATCAGATGGAAAAATATCAAAAATCCATAAAAATGAAGGAGATACAGTTTTAAGTGCTGAATTAATTGGTGAATTCACTCCAGGCGACTTGGAGGAACCAAAAACTAATACTACTGTTGAAGAAAAATCAAAAGAGGTAGCTGCAGAAGTTATAGTTTCACAAAGTGATTTGGCAGATAAAAAATCAGGACCAGCGACTAAGAGAATAATTGAGGAAAAAGAGCTTGATCCATCTGAAATCCATGGCAGTGGAAAAGATGGAAGGATTACAAAAGCTGATGTTATTAGTCACGTTGAGAAGGATCCAGTAATTACAAAATCAGTTGATAAAACAAATATTGATCTTGATAGAGAAACAAAAAGGGTCCCAATGACTAGACTAAGATCAACAATTGCAAAACGCTTAGTCGAGGTTCAGCAAGAAACAGCAATGCTTACAACCTTTAATGAGGTTGATATGAAGCCAATAAAAGATATTAGATCAAAGTATGGGGATGATTTTCTTAAAGAGCATGGAGTAAAGCTTGGATTTATGGGATTCTTTGTAGCCGCTTCTGTTAATGCTCTTGAAAAATTTCCTCAAGTTAATGCCAGTATTGATGGTACTGATATTGTTTATCATGGCTATAAGGATATTGGTGTCGCAGTTTCTACTGATAGAGGGTTAGTAGTTCCCGTAATTAAAGACGCTGACATTAAGTCAATCTCAGAAATTGAGAGATCTGTAACAGAATATGCTGAGAAGGCTAGAGATGGAAAACTATCAATTAAAGAGATGCAGGGAGGAACTTTCACTGTCTCTAATGGCGGTATCTTTGGATCATTATTATCAACGCCAATTCTTAATGCACCACAGACAGCTATCTTAGGTATGCATAAAATTGAGGATAGGCCTGTTGTAATAGATGGAGAAATTGTTGTTAGGCCAATGATGTATTTGGCTATGAGCTATGATCATAGAATGATTGATGGAAAAGAGGCAGTATCATTTCTAGTCTCTATAAAAGAGCAATTAGAGAATCCTGAAAAACTTTTACTAAACCTATAGGTGTAAATATGTATGATGTAGTGGTAATTGGCGGAGGTCCTGCAGGATATGTTGCAGCGATCAAAGCGTCCCAATTAGGTTTAAATACGGCGTGTGTGGAATTTGCCTGTGATGAAAAAGGGAATCAAAAGTATGGAGGAACTTGCCTCAATGTGGGCTGTATTCCATCAAAATCTCTATTAGATTCATCTCATAAATATTATGAAGCTCAAAAAGATTTTGCATCTCATGGAATAGAATTAAAAGATTTATCAATCAATATTCCATCTATGATGAAAAGAAAAGATGAAGTTGTTAATAAACTTACCACTGGAATAACAGGACTATTTAAAGCAAATGGTGTTGAAGCAATATCGGGAACAGGAAAAATTATTAACGAAAACCTTGTAGAAGTTTCAAATAATGGAGAAAAAACAAATCTTGAGACAAGATTTATTATATTAGCAACTGGATCTAATCCAATTGAAATTTCAATTGCAAAGTGGTCTGAAAACATAGTCGATAGTACGGGAGCTCTCAAGTTTGACAAGGTTCCAAAAAGACTTGGAATTATAGGAGCTGGAGTAATTGGTTTAGAGCTAGGTAGTGTATGGTCAAGACTTGGAGCAGAGGTAACTGTAATAGAGGCAATGGATGATTTTCTTCCCATCATCGACAAACAGATTTCTAGGGAATGCCATCGAGAGTTTAAGAAACAGGGTTTAGATATTCATTTAGGATCA
>MDTB01121006.1_pt1 | contig 25347 bp, 25 predicted proteins | sample 811161 | NCBI WGS metagenome assembly MDTB01 (sample SAMN05326650, study PRJNA326480) | marine metagenome | isolation source: seawater | place: Mediterranean Sea | collected 2009
AACTTGGGTAGCACGCTCAGAGAGTTGGGGAGGTTAGACGAGGCTGAAGTCAGCTTTACCAAAGCGATAGCGGCAAAGCCTGACCATGCCCAAGCTTACTATAACTTGGGCAACACGCTGGAAGAATTAGGTAATATGGAAGATTCCGTTTCAAGTTTCCAGAAAGCTTTTGTTCATCGTACCGGTATCCCATCAGTGGGAGACTATGTACTCGCTCCAGCTACTACTTCAATTTTTTTCGAATTGACCAATAAATGTAATTTTCATTGTACTTTTTGTCCATCGGACGATCAAAAGCGTAGTCTGGGCGTCATGGATTTAGGGCTGGTTAAACAACTGTATCAAGAGAATGCTGATAAAAAAATCGCGAATAAAGTACACCTCCATTTAATGGGTGAGCCAACCTTGCACCCTGCTCTGATAGAGATTTTGAGATTTGGAGCTTCAAAAAATGTAGAGACTGATCTCGTAACCAACATAAGTACACTCAATGAGAAGAACATACCTAAGGTGTTAGATGAATTGTATGGCACATTAACTGCCAGCCACATGACGCCTACGAAAGAAACATATCATTTTCGAGGTAAAGTTGGTCTTTCATGGGATCGGTATAATAGCAATCTTCGGATGTTAGTCCGTGAATATATGAAACGTTTAACGAAAGGGAACGTAACCAAGAATGACATTACAATAAGGGTGATGGTTACCCAAAATACTGCGTCAAATGTAAGTATTATTGCGACTTCAAACGAGGCTAGTGCCATTTTGAAAGAATGGAATGATTTTGTGGCTGAAGTCGAGGAAGAGCTTAAAATGTCTCCTTTTGAGCGAAAAGACCACAATGCCGGTGACCTTGTGCGAGGGAATAATCATGCGTCTACTTCTTACCTTTTACAGCATGGAATTAAGCTAACGTTCTGGAGGGCATTCACATTTGCTAACACCCGAGTAAGCAATGAATTTGACCTAAAAACAACAAGGCAGACATCATATTGCTCGCATCCGTTCACTGATATTGGTGTGCTGTGGAATGGTGATGTAACACTATGCTGTCTTGATCATGATGGTGAGTTGAAAGTAGGAAATGTCCGTGACGCATCAATGGAAACTGTTATCCAGAGTGAGGCAGCACAAAAATTGCGGGCTAGTATGCTTGGGGACTACCCTCTTCCGTCAATTTGTCAAACTTGTCAAGAGAGGCCGGTCAAACGTGACAAATACTAACCTAAATAAGACAACGAAGAATTCGCGAGATAGGCGAGAGTCTTAATTCGCTATTTGTTTGGGTTTCTTTGAACTCACCGGAGACTTCACTAATGAGGTCGATTGTTGATGGCTTTATAGTTTAGGAGACCAGAGCAGGAGCAGCGCCGGACGTCACGGGCGTAGTAGGAGTAATAACTGTGACAATCATTTGAATAACTCACTTTAAACCACTAGGGATGTCTTGATCAGAGAAGTCTCTTGTGAAGTGGTTGAAGAAAGCAAGAAACATAGCGTAGTTGCGTTGCGGGTTGAAGATCCTCTGAAACCGAATTCAAAAGATAGACAAGATCTTAGTGATAGTACCTTATGAGAAACTTGCTACAGATTCGCTTTTGAAATTTCCTTAAACCATTGATTTATTATAATTTTAGGAAAGACATAAATTCAGGCAATCACGCAGCTAAAATCCCACTACAAAGTTTTTCGTATTTACTGGAAATCATCCTAATAACATCTTGTTGAAATTGAATCGGTTAACACAGATGTTTCCCAACGTTTGCATTTCCTTTAAATGGAATAAGAATAGAACTCTAAAAGACGCTTATTTGATCTGTTTATGTATAGCTGCCAGTCGATCTCAAACAAATGAGATCGTGGACACCCACTTTGCTACAATCACGTGAATGCAGATCATCGTAATCCTTCTTAAGTTGCAAATTTACCTACTTTATCGACACTTCGATTTCATCATCCCTAAGCCCTGGTAAGCTAAGATGCTGACGACTTTTAGTAGGGAAGATAGACTACTTGCGATTGGCAGGTTTAGGGAGGTTTTCCAAAAACTCTTATTATGACCTTGAAGCTAGTATGTATAAGTGTTCGCGTCAGGGTGTAAGAAAGTTGACAGGGGGCTAATTTAAATGCCGCCGAAAATTCTTTTTGCTCATAACTAATTGATATTGCTATATAAATATATTTTGGCCTGTTATTTGCTAAACACTGAGCAAATCTTGGAGGTCAAGAATGCTACCCGCAGAGAAAGACACAAACGAAGAATCGTCTAATGCCCAACCATTTGTGTTCGTAGATGAACAAAGCACTCGGTTGTTCAAGTTAGCTTGCAAGGTTGCTGCAACCGAAGTTGCTGTGTTGATAAATGGACCAACGGGCGTTGGCAAAGAAGTGACCGCAAAGGTCATTCATGAATCCTCACCTCGTGCTGACGGTCCATTTGTTGCGATCAATTGTGCTGCCATAACGGCGTCGTTAGCCGAAGATGTCCTGTTTGGCCACGAAAAAGGCGCTTTCACTGGAGCCAATAACGTCCGGAAAGGCTGCTTCGAACAAGCCCACGGGGGTACTTTATTCTTAGATGAAGTTGGCGAAATGCCCTTAGAGTTGCAAGCAAAGTTACTACGAGTCCTGCAAGAGAAACAACTGACACGAGTCGGCGGCTCATCAACAGTGACAGTGGACACACGCATAGTAGCGGCCACTAACGTCGACTTAAAAGAAGCTGTTAGCAAGCGTTTGTTTCGGGAGGATTTGTATTATCGACTATGCGGTTTTAAATTAACACAGCTGCCACTTAACCAGCGAAAAAAGGACATTATCCCGCTTGCCCTTCTGTTTATTCAAAAAAATTCACAAATGCCGTTTCCAAGTTTAATGAATTGCGCTAAAAAAACGCTCGAGAGCTACTCTTGGCCGGGCAATGTACGCGAATTAGAAAACCTGATCTGCAGATCATTGATCCTCTGCAACGGCAAGGAGATTTTCGAATCAGACATAATGTTCGATGACGAAGTAGTCAGCGCCACAGAGGTTCCAAATTTGGAATCGGTGACTTTAGCAAACCAAGAAAATCGTTTTCAAAATCCTTCTGACAGCGTGCCCTGTTCAGACAATCAGCTAGGCAACGTCCTTATGTCGAATCTTCGTAACGAGCTGGAGTTGCAGAATATCATAGCTGCTCTGTCCATTGCGCCGACTCGATGTGCAGCGGCAGAAAAGTTGGGCATTAGTCCAAGAACACTGAGGTATAAAATTAATAAGCTTAGAGATCTTGGTTTACCGGTACCAGCAGCATATTCACGAGTATAGTCCTCAATTACAACGATATAATTATGAAAATAGAAGCAGAAACAAATAGCCTTTTGGCCCAAATTAGGGATTATCAGGCGCAGATTAACGAATCAAGATCATCGCCCCTGCAAGGCGTTGATTATACAAGCACTCAGGATGTTGGCACGTTCGGCTCCGAAATGGCGAGTGCCGTGACCAACGCTCTATCGAGTGTGAATGAGATACAGGAAAACGCTACTTCTATGAGTGGTGCATATCTTGCCGGAGAGGATATTCCTCTGACAGACGTAGTGCTTGAAATGCAAAAGTCGTCTCTAGCATTTGAAGCAACTTTGCAAGTTAGGAACAAAGTGCTTGAAGCCTATCAACAAATAATGAACATGCCGGTCTAGAGAAACAATCCACGACTATTAAATTAAGGAACTAAAAGTGGCCACCGCCCAACAAGCTCTCACAGGCACAACATCAGCGAGTACCGCTGGCACATTGACGAACACGCAGCGAGTTCAAGAAAGCTCGAGCGTCAATTCGCCATATCCAATCGCAAATACGCAAGCAGGCAATTTTCCAGCGATGCAGCTCCTGCAGCGATCACTACCGGGAGTCATAGTCGTACTCACTCTTTTTGGCTTATTGCTCTTCTACAATTGGCTCGAGTCAGGTAATTACCGACCGTTGTATACTAATCTTCCTGAGTCAGAAAAGAACGAGGCTTTCAATGTCCTGGCAGGTTCCGCATTCCCAGTCGAGTTAGATAGCAGAACTGGTGACATTATGGTGCCTCCTAATCGCTATTATGAAGCCAGAATGTTGCTAGCGAGCGCCGGTTTTTCAGACCCTGGAACCTCACAATCATTGGACATATTTAACGAGCAGGCATCTCTGACAACCAGCCAATTCATGGAGGAAGCGCAGTATCGGGCAGCGACCGAAATAGAACTGTCTAAGAGCATCGTACAAATTTCGTCGATAAAATCTGCGCGGGTCCATCTAGCTGCACCACGGCAGAGTTCCTATGTGCGCAACAGAGTGCCTGCCAAAGCTTCGGTAGTAGTTATTGCCCATCCTGGTAGAGTCATTACGCAATCAAATGTGCAATCGATAACAAATCTGGTTTCGTCAAGCGTGCCGTATCTAGCTGTTGAGGATGTTTCGGTTGTAGATCAACAAGGTAACCTGTTGACAATGAGTATGTCCCCCACCTTGCGTATGGCTGATATGCAGGCAACTTATGAAAGGTCAATAGAGAGCGACTACCAAACTCGCATAGAGCAATTGCTAGCACCAATCGTAGGTATAGAAAATGTCAACTCGGATGTTGACGTTGTGATTGACTTCTCCGAATTCGAGACAACCTCAGAGATTTTTGACCAAACAGGCAAGGGACCTCTTTCTAGGTCTGAAATTCTCTCTGTGGATCGAAACATGGGAGATTCAAGAGTTGGAGGAATTCCGGGAGCTCCATCGAATTTAGCTCCCGATGGTCTAGCTGATCCCAATGCCGATGGGCAGCAGGTTCCTGAAGCCCAGACCAGCACACCTGCTGAACCTTCTAGTGAGAGAACAACTCGCAACTACGAACTCGATCGATCTATTCAATACTCGAGAAACGCTGTTGGGACAATTAGTAGGCTCTCTATTGCCGTCGTCGTAAACGAGGCGGCGCTGAGTTTAGAAGCTAACGAGGAATCTGATGCTACAGAGCCAACAACCTTTGGAGTAAACTTGGAACAACTTACTGAGTTGGTGAAGAATTCGGTCGGCTTCGATGAAGCTAGAGGAGACCAGGTTCTTCTCATTGCTTCCCCATTTGTTGATGCCGTTCAAATAGAGGAAATACCCAGTCCATGGTATGAAAATTCCTCTATCCAATTTATCGCTCAGATAGTTGGCGCGGTAATAGTACTCGCGCTAGCACTCTTATTTGTTGTACGTCCAGCAATGACATCCATTTTAGCCAGAAATCGAGAATTGAATAAAACTTCGGGTCTCGGAGCTGGTACCACCCAAGGGCAAGCTTTTCAGGCACTGAGCTATGACCAGAGGGTCGGCATGATGAGACAAGCAGCAAGTTCCGATCCCGCAAAAGTAGCAACCGCGATAAAAGACTTAGTGCAAGGGTAAGGGAGTCATAGAGACTATGGCAAAAGATACAGAGTCAACTAAGCAGGCAGAGCCCACTTCCGATTTAAATGAAAGGGTTTCAAAACTTTCTGGTTCGGACAAAGCGGCAATGTTGATGTTGCTCATGGGCGAAGAACATGCGGCACAGGTTATTCAACATCTTGAACCCAAAGATATTCAGACTCTTGGAAAGAAGATGGTTGAAGTCGCAAATCTACCTAAAGATGTTGTTAATGCCGTTCTGGACGACTTTCTAATCTCAACCTCACAGATGTCAGATCTGGGAACTGAAAATTCTGAATACATTCAGAGGGTCTTCAACAAAGCTCTTGGCGAGGATAGGGCTTCTGCCGCGCTAGAGAAAATTATCCCAGAGCAATCGTTAAAAGGGCTAGATATGTTGCGCTGGATGGACGCAAATGAAATTTATACAGCAATCGAGGCAGAGCACCCTCAAGTAATTGCGGTTGTCCTCTCCATCCTTGACCATGACGTAGCAGGCGACCTAATAAAGATGTTCCCTGAAGAAGTACGCTCCGACATTATAGCTAGGATCGGATCTCTTAAAGGGATACAGGCCTCGGCTTTGGCTCGGCTAGAGGAAGTACTTAAATTGCAGTTTTTACAGAAGAATAATGCAAGTAAAACGCCGTTCGGGGGTGTCGAAGCAGCTGCAAAGATTCTTAATTTTTCGGGTTCAGAGATTGAAACTAGCATACTCAAGTCTGTCGGAGCACAGGACCAAAAGCTTGCCGAGGCTATCGAGGAGAACATGGTAACTTTTATGGACCTTGAAAGTATGGACAATAAGAGTTTGCAGACGCTTATTCGAGAGCTGGATAATGAGTTGTTGATACCCGCATTGAAGGGCGCTGACGAGTCAGTTAAAGAAATGTTTTTAGAAAATATGTCTGAGAGGGCAAGAGAGTTGTTTGAGGACGACTTGGAGGCAATGGGGCCAATTCGTGTTTCCGAAGTTGATAAAGCGCAAAAGGAGATTATGAGAATCGCACGGAGACTTTCTGGAGAAGGTGAAATAATGCTGTCAGGTGGCGGAAATGAGTTCATCTGATCGCGCGGCATCAAAGGATAACTTCCTTCTCGGAGAGAATTCGGAAGAGTTTGTGCCGACCGATTTCTCCACCGGACAAGACACTTCATCAGAAAGCTTCAGAGTTTGGGATCCAAAAGGTTCTGCGGATCCTCCTGACGACGATGATCGGGATGAAGAGTCTCAGAACCCAAGCTTAAAAATAAATCAAAGCAGCGTTTTGCAGAAAAACATCAAAGCGGATAAGTCCAAACTTAAAGAGGAGTATGAAAGAGGGTTCAAGGATGGTAAAGCCGCGTCAGCGCAAGAAATGGATAAGAAGTCTCGCGAACTTTCTTCGTTACTGGAACTATTGAAGAGTGGTCAATGCGATGTAACGGAGTATTACTCACCCCTTAAAACCCTTGCTGTTCGAATTACTGAAGCAATTTTGAAGGTCGAATTAGTTGAATCTCGAGAGTCAATCGCGAAGATTGCTACGGATTTACTGGACGAAGCAGCACCTTCTAGTGAAAGTCCAGCCACACTTTACCTCTCTCAAGACGACTTTAATACATTGTCTCCAGAATTCATGAGCCAATACGAAGACGTTAGAGTGGTCGTAGATGAAAAGTTGTCGCGCGGCAGCGCTTACGCTGAAATGAACGACCGATTGATAACAGATCTCGAAGAAGATCGAATTGACGCTGTCGTTCAAAAGGTAATTCAGCATGGCTGAGCGTAATTTGGATGAACTATATAATTTCAACCAAGCTCTTGAAAACCTGGATCTCTCTGTTAATGCACCGGGATTTATCTCAATTGGCCGCGTAAAAAGAATCGTGGGACTCACCATCGAAGCTGTTGGAATCTCAGCGCCTATTGGAGCTCAGTGTGTCATTCAAGCCCAAGGCTCGGATAATGGGCTCCACGCCGAGGTGATCGGATTCGATGGTGATCTGGTATTTTTGATGCCCTTGGACGGTATTGAAGGTATTTCTCCTGGATGTCGAGTCACTCTTCGGTCAGAAACGCCCCTCGGTTGCTTCAGCTTTGCATTAAAAGGGAGAGTCATTGATGGGTTAGGGCGGCCAATCGATGGACGTCCAGAATTAGATTATGAGGAGCAAGCAAGCATTGAATTGGGCGAGTCAAACGCGCTGGCTCGGCAGAATATTACCGAGATCTTAGATACGGGAATAAAAGCTATTGACTCATGTTTTACTTATGGGAAAGGCCAACGCATGGGATTAATAGCAGGCTCGGGAGTTGGAAAAAGTGTTCTACTCGCAATGTTGGCGCAAAATACGCCTGCAGACGTGGCTGTAATTGCCTTGATCGGAGAGCGCGGAAGGGAAGTCAAAGAGTTTGTGACGGAAACCTTGGGTGAGGAAGGGCTAAGAAAATCTGTCGTTATCGCCGAACCTGTCAATGCTTCTCCTGTTCGCAGAATAAAAGCGGCCAAATTAGCTCACAAAATCGCAGAACAGTATCGGGAACAAGGCGCGCATGTGTTGTTGCTCATGGATAGTCTGACGCGCGTGGCGCATGCTCAACGCGAAATTGGTTTAGCTATCGGGGAGCCCCCAACAACCAAAGGATATCCGCCATCAGTTTTCAGCTTGCTGCCAAGTTTAATAGAGCGAGTAGGGATGGGAAACGAATGTGAGGGTTCGATTTCGGCTTTTTACACAGTCCTTGCTGAGAATGACGATAGATCTGATCCTATAGTTGATATCGCAAGGGCGTCACTGGACGGACAAATAATGCTGTCAAGAAAACTGGCAGATGCTTCACATTATCCAGCTATCGACCTAGAGGGCTCTATTTCTCGCATAGCCGACAAAATTGTCAGCGAGACACACACATTACTTGCAAGAAAATTAAGGCGATTTTGGTCTCTGTACCGGCAAAATGAAGACATCATTCAGATCGGGGCATATGAACCGGGCTCAAATGCTGAGTTAGATCTAGCCATCAAATTAAAACCTGACATCGATAAATTCTTGATCCAAGGAGAGGGCGATTCTTTTACTTTGCAGCAAACCATGCAAGCCCTTTCCTTTCTTGAAAGTGAAAATATATGAGCGCTAGAGTCTGGCAAGTGATGACAAGAAAGCTGACTTGCGAACGGAGAATGCTGGAGTCCAGACTCGTTGAGCAAAAAAGACGATCCTCACAACTTCGGTCCAAGATAAAAAGTCTAGAGAACTACCTTCAGGATTATCTGACACACGATTATACAAACACGATTTTTGATCGGAGACAATTGCTTTTGAGAGAGTCAACAGTGGCGTTCGCTAATCAGCTCAATGCGGCAAAACTGAAGTTGGAAGAAGGTCTAGACGCGAGTAACTCTGAATGCGAATCTCTTCGCAACGATCTTTGTAGTCTCCTCGTAGAATCGTCTAAGTATCAGAAAATCCAAGAAGCTTATACGCAACGACAGCATTCTATGGCCGAACAAGCTGAACGCAAATATCATGATGAGCTATACGCAAGCACTTTTGTAAGGTCCAATAAAAGCAAAGTTTAGTTGGCATCTAATTTGCTTAATGGGAAGTGGCAGGAAACTTTTGCCGCTTCAGCGGTCATTAAACAGAGCTCCAACAAAGAAATCTAACTATTATGATAAATGCGCAATTTGACCTACAAAACATTATAAACGAGATGAAGACCGCGGACCGAGCGTCAGAGAGCTCGAGCAAGTCGGGTACCGAGCCATTTTCTGAGACCATGGACCGTGTATCGAGGGCTGATCCTTCGACGCGGCGGTCAACATCGACGGACCAGCCTTCTGTAGAGACTGCGCAAAGGTCGGCAAAGGAGCAAACCTCTGATCCAAAGGATGAGGTTGATACAGATTCATTTTCAGAAGATTCTGAACTTAACAGCACACAAGGCATGGTGTCGCAAGCATCTGGGCATGCAAGTGGCAATATTTTGCCGCTTTTGCCGCCTGAGCGGCCTTCAGTGAATCAAGTTATGCTTGAGAGTAATAGGCCAATCTTGGTCGGTGATTTAAAAGCTGCAGCTTCGATGAACGAGAATTTCCAAAGCCTAGCAGATTCGGAAGGTCTAGAACATGCTGGTACTGTCGGCTCTAAAACCAGTCTCGACAGTTCAGAAACCGGTCCAAAACTTCGGAGTCAACCGGATAGTGATTCAATGTTTCTGAGAGGTCCATCCTCAAAACTTAGTAAATTAATGAATGCGGATAAACCGGATGCCGATGGTAGGGATCATCCTGCATCGAATAACGTTTATCGATCGGTGGAAGCGCGCAACTCAGATCTGGCGCCCGAGTTAAAGTCATCAACGCCAGCGTCAACTCACGCTTTTGACACACAGGCATTTAAGGAAGGATTAAGCAAGATCATTAAAAACCAAATCGTGAGCTCCTTCTCTGGCAAAAATGTGACCCTTAAGATGGTTCTTACGCCAGAATCTCTTGGAGAAATAGAGGTCGATTTGCGTTTCACAAAAGATAGTAACCTTCAGGTCACACTCCGGCCGGAAACTTTGGAGGTAGCTAAGCTTATTCAAACTAATGCAGGGAGCCTACGAGAACAGCTATCTCAAGAGCACAAAGGGCTTCTCTCGTTGAATCTGTCCGATTACTTCAGTGGTGAAGAAAATCGGCATGGGAACAGCAGCAGCGGATCAGGTAACAAGGAGAACAATGACTTTTTCAGTTTGGAAAAGCCAAACCTGAGAGACTCAGATCCTAGTGAATTAGTACGCAAGAAGAAAAGCGAAACATCTTCCCTCATAGACACGTTTGTTTAAGTTGGACTAATCTGATGGCGAATAAAGACGAACAAGCAGAAAGCGAAAAAGGTGGTAAAAATAGGACCTTACTGATAGCGGTGATTCTTTTGATTCTAATCGGAGGTGGTGCAGCCTATTATTTTCTTGTTATCGCTAATTCATCTTCAGAGGTCGGAAGCAGTGATCAAATCGTCGAGGAGTCGGAGGAACCTGAGCGTTCAGAGACGCTTTATCTACAGTTAACGGAATCATTTACAATTCAGCTACGTGATTCTGGCTCAATGATGCAAGTGAAACTTGCATTAAGAACACCCTACGGGCAGCCAATTATCGATGAAATAACTGCACATGAGATTGGAATTCGTGCCGCCCTGCTTGAGAGTCTTTCTGACGTCGAAGGCGCGGCAGCCGCTTCAGAAGATTTTAGGAGCTTGATAGAGCCAGACCTGCGGGACGCTGCTAATGCCATTCTAGAAGAGCAGGATATTTTCCCAGGTATTGATCTAGTGCTTTTTACTGAATTTTTAATGCAATAAATAGTGTAATTACAATGGACAAAGAATTCGGAACCCTGTCAGAAGAGGAACTTGAAGCGATTCAAAGTACTCAGAACGATGAACACTTAACTAAATTGGCTACTGGAGAGTCCGCTGAAGTCATTAAACATGACCTTACGAGCGAATATAACAAGGTCACGATAGCAACTAATATCTTTGACTCCGTAAGCGAAAAAGCGAGAGCAACATTGCAAGAAGGAGTCTCTAGCGTCCTGAACATACCCTACCAAGTTATTTACAAGAAGACCGGAATATGTCGATTCGAAGAACTTCTGGCTTCGAAGGAGTCTCCCATTTCCTCTACGACGCTAGATCTCAGTCCGCTTCATGGTCAAGCTGTATTGCTTATAGACTCTTCAATTATCTACCACTCCTTGGATAGATTTTTTGGTGGAGCTGGGGTAAGCACTATCGGATTTACTCCTAATAAAAAATTGGAAGGGTCTGAGGAGGCTATTGTTGACATTGTTGTAAACCTAATGAAAAGCGCCCTGAAAACTTCGTGGGAGCCAATTATCTCAACGAGCTTCAATAAAAGTCACTCAACTAATCGTCTCTCCGAATTACAATGTTTCAAATCCGAGGAGCTCATAGTAATTTCAGATTTTGAAGTATCTCTTGGGGAGCTCTCAGGACTTATTCAAATAGTCTATCCATTGGCGGCAGTCCATCCGCCCACACATGCAGAAGCTAAGCAGCTTGATTCTAAAGTAAAAGTAAAAGAAAAAGAAAAAGAGTTTGTTGGTACTGACTGGGCGTCAGAGTTATACGAAGCTCATCTAGAGATTGAAGTCGATATACAAGCGAAACTTGGCGAGTTCACTACTTCCCTGGGTAGGCTCGCTAATCTTCAAGTTGGTGATGAATTTCCACTATCAGTTTCTGATTCGATAGAAGTAAGTGCGGGCTCAATTCCACTTTTTTCGGCCATTTCTGGTACTGTCGGAGAGTCCTTCGCCATCAGAATAGAGTCGATTAAGAATATATAAATAACTTAAGGCAATACCATGAATGATGAAGAGATAGGTGTAGAAGAGCATAGCGAACAAACTAGTTTAGGTGAAGGCTCTGATATAGCTGCCGATAATAATGTAAATATTGCCGGCCGCGGGGAATTGCAGGCTGTAGACAAGGCTCTTTTAGATAGTATACCGGTTTCTATCTCTGTAGAACTTGGACGAAAGAGATTAAAGATCAGTGAATTGATGGAATTAAAGAAAGGAGCGGTGGTTCCACTTGACTCTCTGGCCGGCGAACCACTTCAAGTCTTTGTAAACGATACGCTCTTAGCGAAGGGCGATATTGTGCTGATCGATGAAAAATATGGCATCAAATTGACTCATATTGTTCCCAAGACAGAACGCTTCAAAAGCTCGGAGTAAGCGCCTAGTCTTAAAGCTTGAAAACACCCTGGATCGCTCGGTCTACATCGTGCGATCTCTTTGATGCATCGTCAAAACTCATTTGGGCATAATAGATGGAAAGTAGCGCGCTTCTGAATATAGCTATCGCATTACTTATTGTTGTTGCCTTGATGGCCATCTTTTTTGTGCTGCTTAGGAAGTATTCGGCCGACATCTCTTATTCGAATCAGGGCAAGATAAAAATCATAGCCCAGCAGCGAGCGGCATTAAAAACACAGCTTTTGCTGATAGAAGCCGATAATCGCGTGTCTTTACTTGCTATCTCAGGCGATAACGTTGTGCCAGTGTGGACCAAATCAGATAGAAAGGAAGAGAAAGCAGATGTTCCGTAGTGATGCTAAGAGCTTAGCAAAAAGACTAACACTCTGTCACATGAGAAATCCGTCTGTTTCGAGAGTCGTAGGACTCCTCGTACTAGTCATCAGTCTTTTGTTTACATCTGTTGCTATTGGCCAAACAGGGCTTCCCGCCATCAGTATTAACCAAACGCCAGACGGAACTGAGTACAGCTTGACACTTCAGATTCTTATTTTGATGACGGTGCTAACGTTGCTTCCGTCACTTCTAATAATGATGACGTCGTTTGTAAGGATAATAATCGTTATGTCTCTGCTTCGACAGGCGATAGGCACAGCGCAAACACCGCCAAACACAGTGCTAGTCGGGGTCTCGCTTTTTCTCTCCTTCTTTATCATGTCCCCCATTTTCCTCCAGATTTACGATGAGTCAGTTACCCCTTATCTCAACGAACAGATAGGTGCAGAGCAAGCGATCCAAATAGCAGAGCAACCGTTGCGGGACTTTATGTTGTTGCAAACACGAGAAGATGACTTGACTGTATTCAGCGACATAGCGGGTTATGAATATCAAGGTGAGCAAGATGTCCCCCTCAACATTTTGCTGCCTTCATTTATGACCTCGGAATTAAAGACGGCTTTTACGATTGGCTTTTTAATCTATATACCTTTTGTAATAATAGATCTGGTAGTTGCGAGCGTGCTGATGTCTATGGGTATGATGATGCTATCACCGATGATGATATCGATGCCCTTTAAACTTATGCTGTTCGTCTTGGCGGACGGATGGATATTGGTAATGCAATCACTGGCAGGTAGCTTTGGAGTATAGATGGAAATATCTGACGTTTTAACAATTGGCCGGGAAGCGCTCATAATCACGATGATGATTGCTGGCCCTTTGCTTGGCGGGATTTTGTTTGTTGGCGTTGTAATAGGAATTCTACAAGCTGCGACTTCTATTCAAGAGATGACTCTGAGTTTTATCCCAAAGTTAATAATAGTTGTAGCGGTACTTTTTATCCTCGGTGGCTGGCAAATACTCACCCTAGTAGAATACTTACAGGGTCTGCTCGCAAATCTCCCAATGTATTTACAATAATGATTTTTTCCTCAGCTGAATTAATTCAGCTCCTCTATGAGTTTCTATATCCCTTTACTCGAATCTCTGCATTCCTCCTTGCCTCGCCATTCTATTCAATACAGGCGCTTAATCTAAGATTCCGAATTGCGACTTCTGTATTACTCACTACGTTATATATTAGTTACTATGAAGTTACACCTTTTGATCCACTCAGCGTAGATGGCTTAAGCGCATTGTTCCAGCAGGCAGCGATAGGCGTTTGTCTGGGCTTTAGCTTTCAGCTAGTGACCGCTGCAATCACTTTGGGTGGTCAAGCCATTTCAAACTCCATCGGTTTGAGTATGGCCAACATGGTAGATCCAACTCTTGGAAATGTTCCGACTATTTCGCAATTTCTGATCATACTATCAACTTTGATTTTTCTCTTGATAGATGGTCACTTGATATTAATTGAGCTTTTATTCATGAGCTTTGAAAGTTTCCCTTTAGGAGCATCAATTTCGCTAGAACCATTAGCACAATCAGTGATCGAGTGGTCCGCAACCATCTTCACGGGTGGGCTTCTCATTGCTTTACCTATTATGATCGCTATGCTCTTGGTTAATACGGGGCTGGGAATAATTACTCGATCTGCTCCTTCCCTAAATATAATTGCTGTAGGCTTTCCGGCAATTACATTAATTGGCGTTTTCATCCTTCTCCTTTCTCTGCGTGGTGTTTTGCAATTAATTGAAGAATTTTGGTTGAATGCGTTTGAGCAGCTCAGTCTACTAATGGTGGTATAACAGTGGCCGAAGAATCAGACCAGGGAGAAAAGACCGAGGAACCAACCCAACGGAAGTTGGAGAAAGCCCGAGAGGAAGGCCAATTCCTACGATCACAAGATACGTCTATTGCAGTTCTTCTGATATCCGTCGCTGCTATTTTATATTTCTTCGGGTCAGCAGCGGGAGACAGGTATATCGATTTGATGCATAGGGCACTTGAATTTGATGAATCCGTAATCTTTTCTCCCGGATCGATCTTGGTGGTTTTCTCGGATTTGTCGGTTGACAGTCTGATCGTCATATCTCCAATCTTGGGAGTGACGCTTCTATTAGCTGTACTTACAGCTTACTTGATTGGTGGAATTGGATTTTCGTTCAAATCGTTCATGCCAAAGTCCTCGAAATTAAATCCGATTACTGGCCTTGGTAGGATGTTTGGCTCACGAGGTCTGATAGAATTAGTCAAAAGCGTCGCAAAACTTATTCTAATTTCAAGCGTTATCACTGCAATCATATATACCGTATATGATAGAGTTTTCTTCTTAAACTTACTCCCTCCAAAATTGGCCATAGAAACGGGCCTAGATATTTTAATTCTGGGAGTTCTCCTAGTTACCTTGACACTCCTCTGTATCTCAGCGATTGATTTGCCGTACCAAGTGATAACATTTAGAAATAAACTGAAGATGACTCGCAAGGAGTTAAAAGACGAATTTAAGGAAACTGAGGGGCGACCAGAGGTACGTGCAAGGATTCGGGAGCGACAGCGTCAAGTGGCTATGAATCAGATGATGCATGCTATATCTGAAGCAGATGTCGTTGTAACTAACCCTAACCATTTTTCCGTTGCAATCGCCTACGAGCCGGGCGGTCCGAAAGCGCCTATTGTTCTTGCCAAAGGTACAGACTTTATTGCCGCCACTATTAAAATTAAGGCTTCCGAGAATGATGTGCCTATTTTTGAAGCGCCGTATCTTGCGCGTGCTCTTTACTTTACAACAGATTTACGGAATGAAATTCCGGTACCCCTCTATCAAGCAGTAGCGCAAGTTATTGCTTACGTATACCAACTGGCAGAGATACGTAAAGATGGCAGCAAACCGATTAAACCAAAGGTAGAAGTGCCTGAGACTATGCGTTTTAATGAACTTGGAAATCTAGAAATACGAGCCTAAACCATTAACTTAAACTGTCGATTGGGTACCTGAGGTGGAAAATTTCAAGGTACGCAAGGTAAGGTACAACACAAAATATCAACCTCTGAGGCACTCGATACACTTTAGACAAGAGCAAGATTATGGCAGATAATACTGAATCTAATGAAACAGCCAACGAGGAAAATAGTCCTACAACACGGGATAATGCGTCCTCTTCAGATATGGCTGAACCGGAGGGCCGCGAAGATAGGGAAGGGGTGCCGGAAGGCGATGCCGAATCTAGCGATATTCCAGAAATAAAGGATTCCGTTGAAGACCTAAAAAATAGGCTAGGTAGTCTATCTGATAAGATTGATAATCAATTTGTAAGAGAGCAAAAAGATATTAGGCAGTTGCAAAAGCGGATGACACTCTCGTTATCGGTTGTTATGAGCCTTACAGCAATATCAATTTTACTCACCGTGTTCGTCTGGTTTACCCAGAGTAGCGAGCAATCAATCGCGGAGGACCTTGGTGAGAGGATTAATTCATTCACGCTCATGGATTCACTCATCGAAGATCTACAACAAGATTTAAACCTTGCAGGAATTGATTCTGAGAGTCTGGGTGAGCAACTCGTCGGATTCCAAAACACATTGGACATCGCAATCGAGCAAATCTCTATGAGCTTAGATGAAAAGGTAGGCACCTTCGACCAAAAAATCGGAGGGCTTGAAGCCTCCGTCGCAGGTTTTAATGATCAGTTTGACGCTTTCAGTGATACTAACCTCGCAATGTCTACTGAGATTCGACGCGTCATTCAATCCAACGCTCGGCTAGAAGAGTTTGAACAGACTCTTCAGGCGCTTATTCTTCTGGAAAAGGAGAAGTACTACGATCTTGTAACGGCGCAAATAGAAATTCAGGCGGGAGAAGAGGAAACTGCAGATTCAGTGAGTGTTGATGATGACGGCTACATATACTTCAGCCAAGATCAATAGGGAAGCAAAGTGTCAGATTATAGTAGACTTTGCCGTAACCCTTTTGCTGTCGAACTCAGTATTTGACTTACTCGAGACTCATTAACTCCAATAATGGCGCCGATCTCTTTCATATTCATTTCGTCCCTGTAGTAGAGCGATAGTATCAGCTTGGAACGATTATCTAGCTTCGAGACCTCAGCGGCAACTCTTTCTGTCAACTCAGACTGCTCCATAGTCAGCATCGGATTTGTATGCTCATCCTCGAATGCTGATTCCCATTCAGCCGAATCCTCTTCAAGATGAACCATGTTCATCTGATTTGCATGAGAACGTCTTTTTTCCAACTCCGAGATAGAAATATCCAAATATGCCGCTATCTCCGCATTGGTTGGTTCTTTTTTGAAATTATTTGAAAGTACTGTTTTGGCTTTGTTGTATTCTCTTGTTGTCTTAACAGCCAACCTCGATAGACTACTCGATTTTCTTACTTCATCTAAGATAGCGCCCTTTATTCGTCTTTTCGAGTACTCATCAAAAGTGACGCCAACGTTAGAATCATACGATTTGCTTGCCTCCATAAGGCCCACCATTCCGATTTGCACCATGTCATCGACTTCCATATAGTCTGGCACGCGAGCTTTTAAATAGAGTGCTATCTTTTTCACCAAACCTATTTTCTGTAGAACATCAACTGACTCTGAATTCAGATTCTTAATCGCCTCGTACTCGCCGCCTTTTGAACTCATCTGAATGTCTCCAACTAGCTTGTAAATCCATCAAGGAAGAATGAAAGACCTTTTGAGCCCTCTTCTGAGTGAAATGCTGAATGTTTCTCAATTTTCGAAATAACTGCTGTAAGCTCCGAATACGCATTTGATGATGATTTTATGACATGTTTGGGCTCGGAAGAGTTCCAGACACGGGAATACAAAGAATCCTCCGAAATCGATCCAATATACTCCAGATCTTTTTTGAGAAATTTAGTAGTGACGTAATTTATCGACTCAAAGAGTTTCTTTCCTGCCCTTGAGGACGAGACTCTATTCGGCAAATAGATTAAGCCCTCCATATTCTGATGCTTAGAATGTACCTTTATCAGAGAATACGCGTCAGATATGGATCCTAGCTCGTTAGTTCCGACGACTATTTTGAGATGAACACAAGAAAGAAATGTCAGCACCTGAGCGCTGATACCCGCAGACATGTCCACTAGAAGATAGTCATATTGGCCTTCTAACGCCGAAAACGCTTGAACTATCGCAGATGCCCCGATTTCATCCAAATCGGCAATGTTCGCCACACCACTTCCACCTGGAATAAGATCGATTCCTTCGCTGAGGCTAACCATGGTCTCCTCTAAACTCACGGTACCATCGATTACATCAGATAAGTTGTGAGATATGCTTTTCGAAAACGCTAAATGCACGTTAGCCATTCCTAAATCAGCATCAAAGATTAAAACTTTTTTCCCAAGTTCGGCTAGCTGCAAAGCAAGATTCACTATTAGTGTGGTTTTTCCGACACCACCTTTCCCACTTGCTATGCCGACGACACGAGTACCCATTTTCACACCTATTTTCTGTTTTGTGCCCGGGTACTGAAGTACTTCGCGGACAAATTTTCTGTGCTGGCTTTAAAAAGTTTATCAGGGCGACTATTCATGCAGCTTTGCTGGCGATCTTCGATCTACAATGATCGAATTCGGACAAGTTCGGAAAATCTAGCTGGTTTATCAAGTCTTCCTTTGTTAACGAAACCAACTGGCTATTTAAACTTGGGCTGATTGATCCCAAAGACAGCGGTATCGCTGTGTTCACCAGCGACTGAATAAATGGCCAATGATCCGAGTTCATTTCAAGCCGTGTGACAATAATACTTGACCAATTCGCTTCGTTCAAAAAATGCTCTTGTGCAGCGAAAAACGAATCAAATGCATTAACGAGATGGAAATTGACTGATAGAAGTTCTTTCTCCAATTTCGGGATCTCATCTTTTATATTTCCGGTAGAGGTGTCCACGATCATTACACTATCATCGGTAAGCTGCTCCTCAACTTTTTTAAGGGTGGAAACATCGTCAATTTCAAAAATGGGCACATCTAGCTCTTTAGAAAGTTCTTTGATTGAGGATCTGGATGCTGAGTGATGTTGTTTATAGCTTACAAGAATGGGGACAGCTTGATTTAGAGACATCAGTTTCAACATAATTTTCAAGGCGACCGTTGTTTTACCGGACCCATAGTTCCCGCAAAAGACATGGGTTTTGATGCTAAGATCTATATCTGTGCTCTCTGGAAGATTCTCTCTTAATACTGTTTTAACCTTACTGGATAGATTGTTAGACGCGTCTTCTCCATTTAGTTTCTCCATCATTAGCGAAAGGAGGCTCTTCGGTACTTTAAGTTTCTCTAGCATTATTTCAAGATTTGTTTTAGCTTGGCCACTTTTCACAGCCTTGCTTTCTAACTCTTTTCGCAAGTGCTCAACTTCTTTTTTTACTAGTGTAGCAATTGTCTGATAGTCCATCTTGTCCCTTTCAGGCGCCGATGTGACAGAGTCAGTAATCTTAGCTGGTGAAACCTTTTCTTCTCTCTTGTCTTGGTCAGTCCCAATAATAAGGCGGTATCTTCGCCCAATTTTTTTACTGGAAAGTAGCAATGAGTCATCCCCAAATTTAGTAACTGCGTGCCCAATCCCAATTTTTGGACTCTGGGCCCAAATTACATCCATTTTCATGCTGCAACCTCTTGTGCGTGATTTGCTTGAATACCTACCTTACCAACAACTCTTATTTCTTGATCCTCCGGAATCTCTGTGTATGCCAATACGGAAAGATTGCCGAGTCTTTGTCTTGTGATTCGAGACAACCAAGGTCTGATGCTTGGAGAAACGACTAAGACCGCCGGAAGGCCCTGTTCTTCTACACTATATTTTTCTCCAGCGATCGAATCGGCTAATGCGTCTATAAGCTTAGGTTCTAGAAAAGCATCTCGTGATTGTGAGCCCTCCTTCAAAGCGTTGTTGAGTAACTGCTCAAGACTCTGTTCGAGAGTAATTATTGGAAGATCTTCTCCTGCGCCGATAATATCTTGCACGATACTTCTGCCGAGATGTGGTCTGATTAAGGATGTTAATTCGACGGCATCCTTGGTTTTTCCGGACTCAGACAGAAGACTGTCGAAGATGGAACGGTTGTCTCTGATTGAGACGCCTTCTTGAAGAAGATTCTTCAAGACTTGCGTAATGGTAGAGACTGGTAGCTTACCGGGTACCAAATCTTCGACCAATTTTGGCGATCGTTCAGAAACCAGATCTAATAATTGTTGTGTTTCGTTGTGTCCGAGCAATTGATCCGCGTTGTTTTTTAGAATGGAGTTCATATGAGTCGCAATTGCTGTTGCCGGGTCAACAACAGTGTAACCTACTGTTTTCGCGAAATCGCTTTGAGCTCTATCAATCCAGTAGGCATCGAGACCAAAGGCAGGTTCCAACGTCTTCTCACCTTCCAAAGGTATGGTTACGTGCCCAGGATTAATTGCCAGTTCCTTGCCAATAAAAACTTTCCCTTGGCCACGGATTGTTCCATTCAGCACGATGTTGTAGTCATTAGCATCTATCTCAAGATTGTCTCTTATCCGAATCGGATTCACTAGGAAGCCTATTTCTGATGAAAGTTTCTTTCGTATACCTCTTACCCGAGAGAGCAAGGTTCCACCAGTATCTTGATCTATTAACGGAATCAATCCATAACCAATTTCCAAACCAACTTGATCAACTGGTTCAATGTGTGACCAGTCCAACTCTTCGCTCTCAGTGTTTCTGTTCTCTTCTGCTGCAGTTTCCTCTTGTAGGCTAGCCTCAATTGCAGCGGTATCCCTTTGAGACTTTTTTAAGAAATAGGATATTAGGGCAAGGACACCACCCATGGATAAAAATATAAAATGGGGCATTCCCGGTATGCAGCCCAGAAATATAAGAATGCCGGATGCAATAGATAATGCTGCAGGACTCGCTAACTGATTTCCTGCTTGAGCGCTTGTAGACTCTGATGTTGTCACACGAGTCACAATTATGGCAGTCGATAGAGAAAGCAAAAGAGATGGGATTTGAGCAACCAAACCATCACCGATCGTAAGTAAGACATATATCTCTCCTGCCTGTGCAAAAGAGAGATTGTGTTGGCTGATCCCTATTGCTAGCCCCCCAATGATGTTGATCAACAAGATTAGAATCCCAGCAATCGCGTCGCCGCGAACAAATTTAGAGGCACCATCCATCGAACCAAAAAAATCAGATTCTTGTGCTACTTCTTCACGCCTTCGCTTTGCGGCTTCTTGATCAATAACGCCCGCATTCAAATCAGCATCTATAGCCATCTGCTTGCCTGGCAAGGCATCAAGGGTGAAGCGTGCGATGACCTCCGAGACCCGTCCAGCGCCCTTTGTGACTACTATGAAATTTATGATCATCAATATTACAAATATGATGAAACCGACAACGTAATTGCCTCCGATGACAAATTCGCCAAATGACTCAATTACGGTCCCAGCGGCACCGGGTCCCTGATGTCCGTTGACAAGAACGACCCGCGTGGAGGCGACGTTCAAGCTCAGTCTCAGCATGGTGGCAAGGAGCAAAATTGATGGAAATGAGGAAAACTCAAGCGGCTTGGAGACATTCACCGATACCATAATTATGATGAGACCAATCATAATATTCACAGTGAACAGCATATCGAGCGCCAAACTTGGTAGCGGCACAATCAGCATTGACATAATCAGCAAGACAATAAACGGCATGCCAAGATTGGCCATACTCGTTGGCTTAATGAACTGTCGCAAAAATGACGATATCGTTGTTTCCATTTTATTCAACAAATACAGATAGTTAGATTATCTTTTTTAGTTTCACTCAATAAGATGCTCACTTTGCTAGCAATGCTGCAATGATCATGCCAGAGATTCAGAAATTTCGTACGAGAGAGTAAAGTTAAATTCAGCAGTGTCGATTGGAACGTAGATAGTGCGGATTCGACATACGTCGATCGCCAGTGTTTTTGAAAAAAATTTACCGGCTGTATAGGTGCAAGCCGAATACTTACTTTAGGGCAGGAATGAATATGAGAGCCACCTTCTATACTCGTTTTCCATCATTACTGTTTTCAGTCCTGGTGATATCAAGTTGCGGTAGCACTACCGAAGATCTTACTGTTGCGCTGGCCGAGAGAATGCAGCTCGAAAGCGGTCGCCTGACAGCAACAGGTTATGCAGATATAGGTGTTCAGTCCGGAAATCCAAGTCAGCAACGAATCCTCGCGATCCGTGCTTCTAAAATAGATGCATACCGTTCGTTATCAGAACAAATATATGGACTTTACATCGATGCTACGACTACAGTCGGAGACTTAGTGGTACAGAACGATGTTATCCAGTCCCGAGTCGAGGGAGTGATCTATGGTGCTGAAATCGAAAGCATCAAACCGGTGTCTGACAGTGCTTACGAGGTGACACTGTCTTTGCCCCAAGCGATTGCCAACGACATCAAGAGACTTTATCTCCAAAGTATCGAGTAGCTCAGACCCATTAGAAAATTGAATCCGGATAGAAAAATGCGTTCATATCCTATTAAGCGTGGTGTCTTAGCATTCGCTTTAGCTTTCTGTGCAAATTTCGGGACCGCCTCCGAGCTTGGTATTAATCCAAATGAACTCCTACTTGATGAGATCAAGTATAGTTTACTCAGCCAGTCACTCGACGCTGGACTATCAATTTCGTCAGCAGGATTTATTGATTCGACAGGAAAACTTATTGAGTCAACGTATTTCAGAATGGATTCGAGCATCGACGGCTTGCGAAACAAACGTTTGATAGAAAGACGCAATAATTCGACGCCGGCTGTTGAAAGATTCGTGGAGTCTTTCTCTCAAGGGCAAAATGAATGCGATAATCAAAGCAATAAATACCGCAGAGAAATCAACGTACTCTTCGAAGGAAATAATTGGGGGTCAACCACCGACTCAACTCTTCAGCTCGAAATCAAGGACATTGTCATAACTGTATTGTCGAACGAGATCGACCGCTCTCCGATGTGGTACTCAACACGCGATCCGCAAGACACTGAGTCGGTTGACACCACTCAATATTTTGCTGCTGTTAGCCCGCAGAATAAAGACACGAGGTCATCGAGATATGTGATCCAAGTAAATATGGCAACGGATAGAGGAAATCCCCCGGTTTTAGAGGGGTTGAGAACCATTCGATCAGCAGGAGCTAAGTTCTTACTTGCTACAACAAATTCCCAACTAGTCGGTCCATTAATTAGGAAAGATTCTAGCTCTCCTTTCAAGGTGATCCTTGATATATCATTCATCGATTCTCTTAATGGAACTGAGCTGGCTAGTTACGATATGCAATTCTATACTAGTTCATCAACACACAACCTTATGCCTAGACGCCTTACTTCCGCTAATCGAGAGGTACTAAATCAGGGGTTAGACCAGTTCTTGGAGATACTGGAAAAGGCTAGAGATTGTGATTTCGAAGAGACGCCGGTAACCATTGATAAAAATTACGAAGCCGCCGGTGTAACTTGGGTACGTATCAACAAAGGAAGCGCTGCGGGGATAAGGCTTGACGACAGATTCATTCTGTCGTCAACTCGCTTAAACCATAGACAACTGTTGCTAAATCCGGAGGTTCTCCAATCAATCGTTATTGGCGAGGTTAAGGATGTAAACTACCACAACTCTGTTATTGAGGTCATCGCGGGCGAAGCTAGCAGCCCGTTTCTATCGGCAATACCATTTTAATGTATTGGTAAACTAAGACCTTAGTAAAAGTACGCTTATTACTGAGAACTAAAGTCGACGCGGATATTTCAATGAATTATTTCAAGATTGCTTTTATCGTAATAGGACATCTCTTAACCATGATGGTTTCTTCCAGCGCCGTCGGTCAAAACGCTGACATCGACGCTGCTTTGGTTCAGCTCCTTCAAGATGTTGAAATTCGACGCTATCTTGAGCAACAGGAGTTAGATAGCTTAAGCCAAGGTACGTACCGCACGAAGGGTGGGGACACTCTAGACCGAATTATTAATCTGACCATGCCGAACTCAAGGATTAGAAGGTCGTTCCTCCGGCAGGCTTTTGTTCAAGCTAACCCCCGAGCTTTTAGATCCTCGAATCCAAATCGACTGATAGCAGGAGTCGACATTAGACTTCCGACTGCCGAGGATGTCCTTGCTTTAATTTTTTTCACTTCACCCGAGGTTATAGCGGACTCAACCGCGCAATGGATTTCCTATCCTTAGTCAACTTGAATAGTTGACTCTTCAAATCGCTGAACCATATTATCTAGCTGTGTATGTTTGCCGCTTGGTCCCTTAAACACCAAGCAGCTGCATAAATTGTAAACGATCAAACTTCCAGCTTGATAGTACGAAACCAGTACTCCAGACGCGGTATCATCTAGATGGGCAAAATCCTCGCGACAGAAGATACGATACCTCTTCTCGATTGGGTGAAAACTGATTCATATGAGGTTTTTTAATCAAAGGGTCAATATCGCATGCGCAAAAGTTCCCTTAAACTCGTAAAAAACGAGATCTTGGAGTTCGACGCCAGAAAAAAGCCTGAGGGATTCTACTTAACCGGTAGGCATTTAAGGTCAGTTGGGAGGGTAGTCCAACGACTCCACTCTAGCACCCCATATTGTTTTCTGCATGCAGATTCAGAAAGACTGGCGTCTTACTACACAAAGCTCATTGTCAGGAAAATAGAGCTTCTCGGAGAGAATCTAATTTTGCGCTTTAATCCTTTAAGAAAAGAGAAGCTAGTCGACGTGTTAAATCAAGAAATCGAAAACTTCTCTTTGGATAAAGTGCTAGAAGCAAGTCGGCCAGATAGAAAGCGAAGGATTATATTGATTGAAAATGAGGAAGAATTGATCTCGGAAGATTGGCAAGATATCGAATTACTTTGCACTGGATTACCTGGAATAAATCTGGGTCTAATCTGCAAAGCATCGGGCATTAATCAAGAAATTTTGGCTGCGAATCAATTGATGAAAGATAAGAGAATTTTCCATGCCTTTTTCAATTCACCGACAAATAGCGAGCTGCGAATACTCTCAGTAGTGGCAAGACAAAGCTCGAAAAATGCAAAGATACTGAAAATTCTGGAGCAGCTAGGGTTGCGGTATAATTTCGCTCAGGGTTCAGATATTGCGACCAATTTAAGTCACGAAGGAAGATTTGACGATTTTCTCAGAAGAGCTGAGAGCGACATTAAAACAGACGCCAAGAGAAGTTGGTCAAGGCGGTTGATCCAGACAACGAAATTTCTCATGCTCCTACTAGTTACTTTGATAGCCTTTTACGCAGTAATCGTCTCACTAGACTAATCACTTATGTTAGGTTTAACAGTTCCTCTCTTAATCACCGGATAGAAAGTATCTTTGCAAAGGGCAAACCTGTAAACAGGTAGATACCTGAAGAAATAAAAGTGCGATCCAAGAGTGGTAAGACTGTCTTGCACGCCATCCATTGTCCATTTAGAGTAGCGCTTTTACGCTGCCAGGCTCTTTCAGATCGGTGCTATTGCATCAGATTTACTATTCATAATGCATCGTGGGGAACATAAACTGAACCATCCATCAATACCCTCGCGCTTCTGCTCATACTTACCCGGATGACTCGCCACTCTCCTGCAGAGTTGGTCACTGCTGCGCCAACCTTCATAGTGCCTGATGGGTGTCCGAACTCTAATTCCTTGAGCTCTCCGCCGCCGGCGGCCAGATTGACCAGCGTCCCTGGGATGGCCGCGGCGGCACCGATTGCGACCGCCGCAGTTCCCATCATGGCATGATGCAAGGCTCCCATAGATA